>Ga0307942_1001144_pt1 | contig 20717 bp, 28 predicted proteins | sample OrgLakmetagen175_FD_201846 | JGI IMG/M metagenome (GOLD analysis project Ga0307942, IMG submission 201846) | Saline water microbial communities from Organic Lake, Antarctica - #175 | ecosystem: Environmental > Aquatic > Non-marine Saline and Alkaline > Saline | place: Antarctica: Organic Lake... | reverse complement strand
GTGTGTGTGTGTGTGTGTGTGTGTGTGTGTGTGTGTGTGTGTGTGTGTCACTCACACAAACGCGTTCTTCACGGACATTTTGATTTTAATTTAAATTTACCTAAAAAACTTAAAGCATAAAGCCGCGAAGCCAATGTAGGTATAGCCCTTCCTACCTCGTCCTAGCTAAAATAACGGTGTTTACAAGGGTGATTAATTATACAATTCTATTCAGTTAAATTATCGTGTTTCCCGTTCACGTTTAATCGATTATCGAGGGTGTAGAAAGATAGGGTTAAACCTAATCAGCAGGATAGTACCCACACAAGATGCACAATGGAATGCTGAAGGAAGGAAAGCAATCTGTAGGTGTTTACCGTCTTGCGCTTGGTTGTTTTGCGAGTAATTAAATAATTATTGAGGCCCCTCGCAAAAAGTCAAGCCGAAAATAAATAAAGTTTTTTCAGACCTCGCAATACTTCGACTTTTTAATGCGGTAATTTCTGGGTCCCCCCAATGGAACCCCATCGCCCTAAGGGGCAAGCATCGCTATATGACCTAGGTTGCACCAAACGGAAGCGCACAGAGGACGATGGTCCCGCTCGGGAGCTCATCATCCGCCTCAGGCCTGATGTGCAGCAGACAGTAGCGGGCAGGGGGGGCCGCACTCACAGTGCGAGGGCCAGGGGCAGGGGCAGGGGCAGGGGCAGGGGCCTTGAAACCTTGGAGATTTCAGAGACCAGCACAGAGGAGGACGAGGGGGAGGAGGAGGGAGGGGAGGCAATGCAAGAGTAACTCCTCAGGCTGAAGTTAGGAGCCATAAAACTCGTCTCAGACTTTGATGTAAACCAACACTGAATAGATACAGAGAGGAGAGCACAAGAAATCCCCAAATTCGCATAGTTCGCAAATTTCCTTAACTTTTCAGGGGCCTCGCAAAAGCTTAATGCCGCAAATTAATTATTCTAATTATTTCGGCACCTCGCAAAAAGTAGGCCTCGCAATACTAAAAGCGCAAGACGGTAAACAAAAGTGTGGAGTTGCAGGGGTTCTTAGAGAGAACTCAAACCCTGGACCCGTGCATGCTAAGCTCGCACTCTGCCCTTCATTATTGTTGGGTGGGGTGAAGGGGGCAATTCATGAACTGAGGAGCCTCGAGGAACAGGTAGCGTTGAACACACCGTCTTCAAAACCCTATGGCGCCTGCTTTACGCAGTCCCTAGATGTCATGTACACGTTGAGTGCAAGGGAAATACCTAAAAAGAATTAAAAGAAGGAGAACAGAGCAAAAGTGTGGAGCAAAAGTGTGGAGTTGCTGGGTGGGAAATATTTAAAAACGAAAAGAAGGGATAATAGAGCAAAAAGTGTGGAGTTACGGAGCAAAAAGTATGGAGTTGCGGAGCAAAAGGTGTGTTGAGTTGCAGGGTCTCGAACCCCGAACCTCGTGCATGCTAAGCACGCGCTCTACCCTTGTGCTACAACCCCGATGCTATGATGGGACATATACCTGAAAACAGAGCAAAAGTCTGGAGTTGCAGGGTCTCGAACCCCGAACCTCGTGCATGCTAAGCACGCGCTCTACCCTTGAGCTACAACCCCAATGCTATGATGGAACTGGCAAATGCGTTATTTTATCAATATATATATATTACATATTACGATGTAGGCCCCCCACCATGACCTGTTCATCCTCTTTGCAATCCCTGACTTGGCTATCTTTACGTTGTGCATGTAGCACTCCCCTGCCACTCAACTGAATCAACCTTCCCCCTTTCAAGCATGCCTCTCCCTCCCTCCTTTAGGTAGGTAGGTACATTGAGTCTGGCACGGCACTCGTGCTCCCTGTTTTTTTGCCTAGGTACTAGGTTTTGCACGCTGCACCTCCTAATAACCGACCTGGGCAAAAGTGCTTTGCCTCTGGGATTGGGATTGCAGTCATCTGCAAGAGCTGGTTCACCCCTCGCACAGGCAGGCATCCACGCTAGCCCTGAATGTATTCATGCACATTGCCATGTGTTTAATGGCGTGCTTTCTGTCAGGACACTCAACCTAGCCCGCGCAAGCTCTAGTTCAGGCCTTTTGCACAGAATCCTGCGCAGAACAGCTAGCTGGAAATGCCATAACTATATCATAAGAAATTGTACGGGCAAAACTGCATTTTCGGTGCGTGTCGCGTGTCTTGCAGTGCTGTGCTATGCTGTAGTCCCACAGTTTGGAACCAACCCTATGTTAATAAAGGATCACGCAGCGGTTTGGAACCAACCCTGTGTTAATATCATATAACGGCATTTGCTTCTTTGAGTTAATTAATGAAGTGGCTTCCCTTATTGAAATTTTTGGGGAAATAGAATAAGTTCATCATAATGGATCACGCCAATTGGCGTGATGACCTGGCTGATGACCTGCCAGCAGTCCTTGCCTCAGCAGCTCCAACCATGCGAGAAATGGCATTTTGAGCAGCACGGATGGCTTCCAGCATGGCTGAAAAAAAATCCGAAGCATCTTTGAATTGCAGACTACATCACGCCTGAGGACTACTTGCATTGTTGTGCCTTCTGAATATCATCCTAAAATTTAATGGGCTGCAGCCTGACGGCATGTGGCATGGTAGGTGCCGTAGATTTGGCTGATGAGGCAAACTATTGGGCCTACTATATAGTTTAGCATAACATCTTTGAGAATCAAGACCCAGCTCCTTAACAGGCTCCAGCGTATGGTTGTTGTAGATAGTGCCACCCATTCCCAAAAGGATGGTGTGGAGGGTAACGGAGGCTCCTTGAAGGTTGGTGCACAGGCCTTTGTGCTGTTCCAGCGCGGCGCTCAGCTGGTTCTGAGGTCTAATGTCTTCACAGTACTTGATCTCGATGGGGTGGATGTCACGTTGAAGAATGCTGAGATCTTTGGGTCAGTGCTGTTTGGGGAAGGTGGATCTGCGAATGGCTGAGGTGCTCCCGGTCTCCCTCAGTTGCCCCCTGCCACTTCTAAGAACCCAACCCCCTTCACTGCTAGTCTGTTGCTTTATTGTTCTTGTTTTGGCAGAGATGGGAGCAACCCGCACAGCATCCGGACGGCTGGCGGTAAACCTATTTTGTCTGAGAAGCGGGTTGGAAAGAGCCACTTTGGTATAAATCCTAGTTTCAGCTGTATCAGGGATCTGGAAATTTTGCATAGTCAGCCGTTCACTGCTGCCTATATCCATGGAGACGAAGCAGAATTCTAAGGAGACTGTTTTGCTGGTGGCTTTGGAGATCATGCTGCATGCTAAGTTGTGTCTCTCAGATCACCATTCTAATTTGTGTGTGCTGGCATCAAGAGAGGATATGCAGAGCACTGTCTAGTTGATGGCAGAGGGGGCAAGTTAGGCTTATCGAGTGCAGAAACCATACCGCATGTTTTTGGTTGTACAGGGTTCCTGTTCTGTACTTCATAATGATGCACTTGGTTTTAACAGGGACATAGGATGCTGTTATGTAAGCGTTGCTAGCGGCTCCATTGGCAGTGCAATTTTTGATAAGGGTCTGGTAGTATTCATGGTAGTTTGCTACGGTATTGGCATTTCCTAGTTTGTGGAGGGGGTGCATGTGTGCTTGCAAGGCGTCATGGTAATTAGATAGGTACCAAAGCCTTGAGGTAGCTACCTCTACCTATAGGTGACCGGGCTGCGTTTGGTTGTTGTATGATTTGGAAAATTTTCATATTCTTTTGCAAGCCAGTAGATGATGCAGAAGGGATTTCCTTTAGGGCCAGCTGTTTTGATAGAGGTATCCGCAACGTCAGAGTAGGTTGTGGTTTACTTTCTAGTAAGAGCGTCAGCATAATCAATGCCTATAATACATGCGTTGGATTTAACTTTGTGGTTATGAATGGGCGATGGTGAATGGTGGATTGCTTTGGCAATGGATTGGAGGACATCTCCCTGGATGTGGTGGCGGTGGAGGTTTGGGTGTGAGAGCTGTCGTTTAAGTTGGTGCATTGAGGTAAGACTATCTGTGGCTATATGGGAGTAGCCATGAATGATTTCGGCTGCTATAGCTGCTAGCTCTGCACGGAGATGGTATTGGTTATACCTACGCCTCTTGGGTTCACGTAATGGGATACGTTCAAACAAGGGTGGTGCACACTTGATCCTGTGTCTTGCCCTTCTTGGTATTGTTTAAGTTTGCCATCAGTATAGGTCCAGTCCCGCCAACCTTGTACTTTATGGATCAGGTTTGGGCTGGAGCTGTGCCAGGTCGCTTCGTCAGAGCTCTGAGTTGGGTCCAGGGTAGTATTTTTATCTTGGAGGCCTTGTGGGGTTTGATGAGGGTGGTCGCTGAGTAGTTTCCTTACTTTATTAAGGCCAGGAGTCTTTTCAGTGTTAAGTGCAGAGAGGTAGGGGTCATTATAAATACAATTGATTTCTCACTTTGCCTCAAATTGTTTTTGGCAAGCTCTTTTAGCCAGTTTCTGTTGCAAGCATTGAGGCAGTTGCTGCCATTAGTATTCCATATGGCAATGATGTGCATATCCTAAGTGTGTTTAGGAAGGGACGTTTGTACACTGTTCCAGAATGGTACTTCTGCAAATTGGAGGTGGTGTGATGGTATGGAGCCCAAGAATTGGCATATGTGCGGGAATCTGCGGTAAAGCGATGCGTAGGGACTTGTGGTCATCCTTTTATTCCAGGAGGGAAGAAACATGAAGGTAGCCGTTGCCTCTGTGCTAAGGGCAGCAGAGTAGATTGCATGCCTTGTTGCTAAATACATGGTGTTTTCATGGTAAATGGTGGCAAATAGAGAAACCAGTGAACTTGGAGGAGAAGGCGTTGCAGGTTGCCTTGAAGGCCTCATCTCTTGGGGTGTTAACTCCAGTATTGGGAGAGTGTGGGTTCATGGTCAAGATGGGATAGCAGTAGAGGAAGACCTAAGTGGTTCTGAGCAAGGTTCAAACGTAGAAGTCTGGTTAAAGCGCCCAGTATCTGCCGGTAGATCTGTGTGTGTGGGAGGTGGCCGTCTAATGAGCTTATTGGTAATAGGATGCATGTTGTATGTTGCTAAGCGTGGTTGTGTTGCAGGTGTTGCGTGGGTGGGCACACTCTGTTGAGAGATTAAGTGCTGATGGAATTAAGGGGCACCTCTTTGTGGTGAGCCAATGTATTGATATGTGTGTCCAGGAGGCCTGTGAAGGAGGGACTTCTTATTTTGCGATGAACGAGCAAGGTGTTTTGACTTGTATTTCTGTCTGGAAGGAGTTGTGTAATGGAGGCAGTGCTTAGCTCTTCTGTTTCTGGCATGTTAGCGATGGCTGCAAGCCTGTTAAGTGCTACAATGTGCTTTCTGAAAACTCGGGTGTACTTATTTTTTAAGTTGTTTCCCAGAGACGATCTGGCCCTCGTTTGCTGACGTGAGATCGTAAAAACCATTGATGCCTAGGCTCATAAGTGGTTTGGTAATGCAGGGCTGAGTTGCCTTTAAGTGGTAACGACGTTCCTTCTCTTTTGGACAGGAATGTTGTGGTAAGGTGTTTCAATTGGAAAATCTGGTGGGTAAGGGAATTAATTGTCACGGATCGGTGGCAGTCAGAGGGGTCCTCGAAGCTAGTTACAAGTGCCACTGCTGAGCGCCTGTGGTATTATACATAAAATGGAGGGGGAGCCTATTCCGAATTATGCACATCTTCATGAATCATGGCTGTTAGAGTGCCGCGCCAGAGGTTGTGCTTGCATATAATTACCCTTCCAATCATTGCATCCCATTTGTCTGGGTCTGGATAGAAGCATGGTGTTACGGCAAAGGCATAGGCCAAACTACGGATAATAGCTGTGTGTATTATGTTGTGTTTCCAAGATGAGGCATATGATCCTTCAAGGGCATCAAGCTTTTGTTTTAGGTTTTTGTCCATGCGCTTGTGTTGGTGTTTCCAGTTAAGGTCCTTGGTCGGACTGACTCCTGTAAGTAGAGAAGAGGTGAGCTGGGTGAAATATATTTTGTTTCCTGCTTTTGAACCAGTGTTTTGTTGTTGGTGTTCAAGGGCTTCAGTAGGTGTTTAATTGTTGCTATCTTTGGGAGGAGACGTATTCAAGCTACCTGTGCCCTTGGTTTTGCTGCCAGAAATAACCAGTCCAGCCCAGTTAGAGTAGAGTGTTTACTAGCTTGTACTTTGAGATTGTGCAGGGCGCCAGTGGGGCAGAGGAGGCCATCTACTGCAAAAGCGGCACTACTGATGTTGTTGGCGAAGAAAAAGTTTGAAGCGCGGTATTTTTTTAGACACAGGTATGTGTGTAGCCGCGTCCTCCTATGTGTAATTATCTTAGGAGGGGCGCCTGGTTTGATTTCAGTTTCAAATTGTGTTCTGAGGGGTTGGAGCACCATGAATGAAATTAAGGAGTGACCCTATGAATTTACAAGGTGCGTTGACCATTGAGAAGTGCCAGTCTAAAAAAGCTGTCAGGAGTTTGAACAGGGACGGCGTCTCCGAGCAGGACCCGAGAAGCGTAGGTTGTGATGGAGGCAAAATGGCACGCATCTGACACTTAAAAGTGCTCTAAAGGTGGTGAAGTTGCGGAGATATTGGGGTGTGAAGGTCGAAAACAGCTCATGTTTGCTTGCACATTGCGCACTGGATACTCAATATTACCCTCCCTTCTTTAGGTCTGAATAATGAAAAATACAATTATCTCACTCAAAATAGCCGGTCTTACAGAGGCTCACGTAACATGAGCCAAGGCTAATTCCACTGGGTGTACATCCCAGCCCCGTAGAGCCGTACTATCGCTACAGGCACAGGGCGGAGGGGCTCCATATGGAGTAGGAAGAGAAAAGGGGAGAGAGTGTTCCCCTTGTATGTATAGTACCCCTTTCCATGGGTATTCTGTTCGTGCAAACCCCGGAAGGGAGATTTACTTGAGGGGTGGCATATTCATAGAGATTCTGACAGCATCTATGGCATCAGTAGGAAAGCCAAGATCATACATGATCCAAAGCATACGGCTATGGTCATTGGTGTTCAAGGCTGAGGTAGAGTCAATAATCAGGGCATAGATGTCTTTGCAAAAGAGTTTGGCATCTTCCAGTGCCATAATTACGTTTTGGAGTTGGTGGACGGTATTATCGTGTTTGCGGAAGCCAGCTTGTGTGGTGCTGAGTATGGAATGCGTCTCTGCGTACTTGTACAGAGTGTTTGTTGGTGGTGAGGCGTGCCCAGAGCTTGTAAAGAGTACTTGCAAGGCCGATCGGGCAATATGAGGACACCTCATTCTCATCTCCTTTGTTCTTATCATTAGAGATGGTGTTACTAATTTTTCAGGCTTTTGGTGTGAAGCCGGTAGCCCATATGATAATGAGGAGCCATGGAAGGTGTTTTGGACTTCTGCAGGAAGCATGCGCAGAAGCTCGTTTACAATCCCATTTAGTCCTGGAGATTTATTGTTACTCAGGGTTTTGACACACTCATTTGAAGGCACTTTTGTCTAGTATTGAGAAGTGCATCCAGTTCCTGTTTTAAGTGCCTTCTGACTCAGCTATAGCTATTTTTGATTGCAGTTTAAAGGGCTCTAAAGGTGGATTCCAGGCTCGTTCTCTGTGTATTCCCAAAGGTAATTTTAAGGTGCCTCTCTTTGGGAGGTCAGTGCCATGCCATGTTTGTACCTGCTTTGTGGGCTCAGTATCAATTGTGCCGGACTTGGGATCTCTTATAGCTTGGAGACCTGCCCGTGCCGTGGTTGTGCATTGAAGTTTTTAGTTTTTTCTGTGTGTGCTCTTTTCAGTGCTTTATTGATCATTTTTTGTTACACCTTACAGGCTAATGTGTTGGTTTTATTGCTATTAATAGCATCCGTGCTGGTAATGGCTTGCCTGGTTATTGTGTGGATGTCATCTAGCTGTTCTTTGTTGGGCTGGTTGGGTTTGATGTGCTTAAGCACATAATTAATAGCTTGGATTAACTATTAAATTTTGAAGCGACTGTTTTGTTGAATGGTTTTTGTGGTGGTGCCTTGGGCATTGACGGAAGGAGAGGACAATAGGTTGGATTCATTGAATCCGATGGAGTTGTTTGCTCAGGCTATGCCGCTTGTTCTTTTCAGGGCACGGGCTGTAGTGGTGATTGATGGGAAATGGTTTGGCTGAACTCTCCGAGCGCCCATTTGAATTGAAAATTTTGTCCAACAACATTGTGCCTTCTGTTTATCATATTGCTAGATATAATGGGACGGCTGCGGCCTGCAGTTTTACTAAGCCAAGTCTGCACCTCTCCTGACCCCTTCTGATTACCTATTGGTGGAGGAGCTCTACCACTCCCTTTTCTCAAGTTGTGTGATCACTGCTTGCAAGGCCTTTATTGTATCTACCTAAGTGACTCCTTTTTCTTGATAGTTAATGTTGGGAGTGATCTTTTGCTGCCTGCTACTTTACTACTGACATATGCTTGGGCGGATGTCGCTGTGTCTTCATCATTCAGTAAGATCCATATTCCGTCAGTGTTGGAAGTGTCAGCACATTAAACTTCTCTTTTTTCTGAGCTTGTGGGTTTATCTGTGGCTTGCCTAGACCAGTCAGCAGCCGATCAGACAAATAACCTGGCTGAAGGTCTCCCCCATCTTTGCAACCATTGTTGGAGGTGTCAGCACGTGACCAGCAGCAAGAGGTGTGCAACTACAAGGTCTGGAGGTGGGGAGTGGCTTATCAGCTAGAGACATGGCGGTGCCGCTTGGACGAAACCCCCCCCCCAGAAGTTCTGCTACAACAAGGTGCTCAGAATGATTGGATGCCTGCTCCTGACACTATTGATCCCCCTAGCAGCGATACCATGCTTGCTTTAGTGGCTGAGCAAATAAGAAAGATGAATGGACGTGCTTCCCCAGGATTTGATTGCGTGGCTGCTTCCTTTATTCAGAATGCTGTAGTGGTTCGGCCAAAGCCTAATGGGCGTGGTAGTGAGCGTGTCAACGTCTTAGCGCCTTAAATTGCTCAGTTGTTCAATCTGCTGTATGACAAGGCCTGCATCCCTGCGTGCTAGAAGCAAGCAAAGCTTAGCCCTCTGTATAAGAAGGGCCCCCTTTTGGATCCCAACAATTACCGCTTGTTGGCTGTCGGTGGCACTATGTACCGTCTGTATGCCAATGTTGTTCGCTCGTTGCTTACTGAGTGGTGTGTGGTGTGTGGCAACTGGTCAGCTCCCTGACACCCAATATGGTTTTTACCCAGGTCGTGACACTTAGCAACCAATGTTCATTCTTCGGCACTTACAACATGCTGCACGAACAATTAAACCCAATGGGTCGCCTAGGTTGCACGCTGCTTTCATTTATTTTAAACAAGCCTATGGCTGACACCATTCCAAGGGATGCACTATGGAAACACCTAAGGCGTACTCGCATGCCTGCGCCTTTGTTGTCTGTGATTCAAGACATGTACAACCATAATGAATATGTCTATAAGATGGTGATAAGACTGCTCGTGTGCATCCGCCTCGTGGGGTAAAACAATGTTGCCCCCTGTCTCCTCTGCTTTTTTCCCTTTATATTAACGATATTGACAACATTGCCGAGGGTGTATCAGGGGCTATCACCGGAACCGCGGGTGTGCACGTCTCACACATGTTGTATGCATGATCTGACTTTGCTGATTAATGAGCCCCGTGATATGCAAATCATGCTGAGTCGGTTGGCTGTGTATGTCAGGAATAAACATCTAATTGTCAACAATTCCAAGTCCGAAGCTGTGCACTTCAACTCTGCGGGTGAAAATGTTCCTGTTTATGATGTTAGCGGTGCCACCCTTCATCAAAAAGTTTCTCTTAGGTATCTGGGCATAATTTTCTACAGGACTTTGAACATGGCTAAGTCTGCTGAACACGCATCCCGTCCTTTTCTTGCCTCTGCCTATAGGATACGTAGATTTGTGCGTTAACACGCTTTGGCAGACAGGCCACACAGTTCTTTGTGGCTCGCTAAGACGTATGTTATTCCTGCTGGCATGTATGGTAGTCAAGTATGGGGTTCTGGATTCTTGCAGGCAGGCAGAGAGTTCTCTAGCCCGCTGTCTACGCTTCATTTGCATTTTCTGAAGGGCACGTTAGGTGTGAAGCAGTCTACCACTAACTGGGCCTTTCAAGGAACTGGGTCTTGATTCTTAAAGAGTTAAGAAGCTTGCCTCCAAGCTCCATGTGCACTCTGTGAACTTTGCTGCTAAACTTGTCCATACCAGACGCGCCCTTTCCAGTACTATTATCAACTCTCATCAGGAGCCGGTTTCAGGCCAACCCTCTTGATCCCCATTGGTTTTTCCTTTTTGCGGTGGAGAAGCTTAACGGTACTCGGTACCAAAGTGGCTCCTTTTCCTTAATTAGTGTGGGGAGTGGTTTTCACTGCCTGCGTAGATTTTTCTTTATCTTTTCTGGGCTGTACTCCGAGAATGTGGACATAAACCGTTGCAGTTGTATTGGTTTCGGTCAGCTTTCAAGCTTTTTGAATAGTTTGCTTAATAACAAGTAATAGTGTCACTTTGCGGAGGGTAGTCCAGGCTGATCTCAATTTACAGCCTCGTTCAAGTGCCTTCTGGACTGCTCAATTGCTGAGCGCTTTTCAAAACTGCGTGGGCGTGAGTTTTTTGTACGAGCTGTTCAAACTGGGCGTGCTATTCCCATGCAAGATTTTACTGCAGGTTTTAAGCATAAGATGAGAGGTGTTTGGAAAGATGCTGACTTGGTGGACCTTAGCACGTGCTAAAACAAACTGGCCACTTATTATTCTTGGTTTGCCATCCCTTTTTCTAGAAATGAGCATCTGCCGACTATTGTACCACAGCAACTTCATCTTGATCTGTCCAAACATGTTGTGCGCAATGCAATGTAAATAGACTCATGTCACAAATAGCATCGTGCCTTTTTTCCTTTTCCAAGTGTTTTTTTGTAGGTGCTACAAGTCTGGTGCTACAACAACAATTACCACAGTATTTTTTTTACATGCTTACATATGCAGCCTAGCAGTCGCACGTTTTGACTGATGGCTTAACCTGTTAACCTGTAAGTAGACTCCGCTTGCATGCGCATACTTTGAAAGTTGAAGCAGAAGCGTGGCTTGAAGATGGTTCTCGCGTATGTGACCAATGTCCTGGTGAAGATTATCATGTTCAGAACGAGGTGCATGCTCTTCCAAGACCATCGGGTGAGCTGAGGAAACATTTCTCCTTTTTGTTTACACCTTCTTGTAAACCTTTCAGCGGCCCAGCCAACCCTTTTTGCTGCAACAGGTCAACAACCAACTTGTTCATAATTTCCTTTCTCAGCAGATCACTAGATGTTGTCTCTTTCTTTCTGAGCTAATGGGTTTATTTGTGGCTGGCCGAGACCAGTCAGCAGCCGATCAGCCATACAACCTGGCTGAAGGTCACCCCCCATCGTAACCATTGTAGATAGTCAGGCTCTCAACAAAAGTCATCTGATCACAGATACCTATAAGTAAAGAAAAACTACACAGGCAGTGAAAACCGCTCCCAAAACTGGTTGAGGAAAAGAAGACTTTGTTACCGAGTACCGTAAAGCTCTTTACCGAAAACCCTGTCAGAGGGGATTTTATTAAAGCAATACTCTTATATTGTGCCTGCCTCCCAGCCAGTTGATCCACAAATAATAACCCCCTTTTGTAGATATGTTGTGTGGATCTCTGCATAAATTCAAGCATACTGAAGTCCAGCTCAGGTTTAATATGAAGTTTCTCGCTTTCAGCATTTGATGTAACATTTCACTTTATAACCTTTGAACGGACTTAACAAATGTAAGGAAGGGATAATGTACACTGCACACATGAAGGCTACGCTTCCTCTCAAGGTTTGGCAGCTGCGCTGTTGACCCGCCCTATCCAGGTTAGAACAAGACAAAAATTCCGGCTTAAACTTGCTGGTTAGACTCTGACACCTTCTTTTGGACTCTGTTGCTGATCAACTGGGCCATGAGGGGATCAAGGCCTGTCAAAGAACAAGGCGAAGGCGTGTGAGTCAGAAAGTGGAGGTTTCTAGAACGGTACACAGTCAGGGCCGAAGCTAACTTGACGTCGTCAGCCATCTTGAACATCTGTGAATTAGTACCGCATCAGCATCAGGGTGGCACAATACGTGCTACAAGCACTCGTAGCGTGGTGTATGCTTGCTACGCTACGCTTTTACCGTTAGGCTACGAGCCAATTCAAGGCAATTCAACCTCCGTTACCACAAAACAGTGCTTTATATAAAAATTAACCACATGTCTCAAAATGCAAACGGTCTTGGCTCATTTGTACATGTGGGTGCTGTGGCAACGGATGGAGCCAGAGGCAATGTCGCATAATTCCTACATATGACAGACCGTAGCGTAGCATATTTGAGCGTAGCCGTATAATATTGTGCAACCCTGGTCAGCACACAACTCACATGTTTGCACTGGAGTTTTATGTTACACACCCTAAAACACAAAACAAAATTTAGGATTAAGTCAGAGCAGTAAATGATGCACGAACCTATTGGGTCAGCGATCACGCATTGCAGGCTCGGGTACTTCTTCTGAGCTTCTGCAACCAAGGCAGGGATGTCCTCCTGTCATGGCGCACAATCGCAGTGCTCTTGGAAAGATTTGATTCGATAGAAGCGTTTTGGGGATTCAACATAACGACAACAGAGAATAATTGTGCCTTTGCATCTTGCAATGACACAAAGGAAGGGACGCAGCAATTCCGTATGCTGACCTGAATATGCCTCCCTCTAGATAAAAAGTAGGGCGCTATCACCACTTTAGTTGCCCCAGCTTCCACACAAGCACCTGAGGGTTGCAGGGCACGCATTGTAAGTAAAATGTACCTGTGGCATGGAGAGGAAAAACCAGGTAGCGATTGCAGCCACAGATGGGTGCAAAAAGCCTAGGTGGCATATCCTGTGGCGTGCACTTTTTCATTGTGTCAAACAAAACAAAGTACACCCTACCGATGGCTTGCTCAATTGAAGGCTCAGCTATTTCCATGTGCGCAGCTTGCACGATCCGTGAGCCAGTGGTCTGTTTGTACAACTGCGTGAACTCAACCTGCAGGATTCAGAACAGTGGCAAATCCTGTGAGACGCCAAACGGACACACAAGTGTATTACAAACCGTGCTTCGCCACAAATTGACCACGAGCCACAAAAACGTACCAGCATGTCGTTGGAGTCCCGCTTTCGAGAGCCATGGTCCACAATGACCACACCCACATGCTCAGTGCCCTCCCCCTGTTGCTGCAGCTGCATATTGCTACCCGTGGCCTCCTCACTGAAAGGAGAGACCGTCATGCTCGCTCGAGGCACTGCCCTTGACAGGAGAGCCACATGGCTCATGCCTTGCCCATTCCTCACAAAATCACTGCTCCTCGCTGCTCTTCTTTTGCTTAGAGAACTGCCTGTGCTGAGGGTAAGCGTGCTTTGTGGAGTAGGAGCTTGCACGGCTTTGTTGCAAATAGCTCTGACTCCAGGCTTGAGAAGGAAAGCCATATTGATATTAAATTACGTTTATTGGATTAAGCAATTATTTTGGTTAGCGAAATGAGCTTGAAAGGTGCGCACAGGAGCACACGGAGCACATGTGCACACATACACACACACGCACACACACGCATGCACGCACACACGCACACACGCACACACACACGCGCACACACACACACACACAACACACACACACACACGCACACACGCACGCACGCACGCACGCACGCACACACACACACACACACACGCACACACACGCGCACACACACGTACACGCGCACACACACACACACTCTCACTCACACACACGCACACACACACACGCACACACACACGCACTCACGCACACACACTCACTCTCTCTCACACACACACACACACACACACACACACAACAACAAACGCACGAACACACAAACGCATACACACACATATACACACACAAACACACACACAGGCACACACACGCACACACACACACACAATACACACATGTATGTGCTGCCCCAGGGGCTTTGGGGGAAATTTCAGGCTCGTTTGGCGACCTGGGAACCCTGCTACCTCTTATGGTGAGCGGCAGGTGAAATTGCATTACAATCTGCCATGTGCAGAGGTGCTGCCATGTGCAGGTGCAATATGCCGAGGAACTCCCCTCCTTAATTTTTTAACATTTTGAATGATTTCTCTCAAGTCAAATGAGCACGCCTCTCTGGCGCACATGCGAATACCCATTTGTATGTCACGCTCCATTCAGATACTCCCACAAACGGGAGGCACATTTGCGAATGCAGCCTTATGTGCTTATGTGTGCACTCAAAAGTGCGAGTAATATGCACTTGCACGTTTTGCTCACAGGTCGGAATGGTGCATGCTGTGGGTCTAGATCTGGGAACCACGCTAATTTGCACAGGTGTCAGCTCAATCGCGTGTGGATTACTTTTTGGGTGAGTTAACTTTTTGTGTGGTGAAGCGGTCAGAGACAAAGGTGCACATTCACGTACGCATCCACCAAAGAAGGCCGATGAATGCAAATTGTGTAATTGCATTGAAATGGTGAGAGATACAGGGACCCATAAGCACACGAGGTGGGCAGATTAAGGTAAGGTTACATCGCTATATATGCCTCAGGGGCATCTGAGCGGAAGCTTGGAAAAAAGCTTGTAGCCACACCTAGCTAAATGAAAGGGGAAGCATCTATGATATGAGAGAGAGAGAGAGAGAGAGAGAGAGAGAGAGAGAGAGAGAGAGAGAGAGAGAGAGAGAGAGAGAGAGAGAGACGGAAAAAAAGAGATTTAGTTTGGAAAAGAAAAGTAGAGTCAAGTATGGCTTAAGAACTAGCAGAAAAAAGGTTTGGTCTGAGTACAGAGAGTTCTTAGGAAGCAGCGCCAGTGCTCCACAGAAGACACAACGTCAAGCCAGCTCTAGAAACCAGAAGCAAGGCAGCAGACGGGTCCGAGACGACCAGGCAGGCGTAGGATAGACGACCAGGCAGGCGTAAGATAGCCATCAAAAAGGCCATTGACGGTCGGCGTGCGTCCCCGAACCATTTACAAGAATGTATGGTGCCCTTTGCTTGCACGCCGTACTTTGCCTTTTGCCGGGAGCACAGAGGTTCAAGCTCAAAATTTTTTCTCCAATATTTAAAGGGTGCTGGTGTTGGCTTGTGGGTGGGCATACACTACTTCCTGCAGATGCTAATAAATGCCGTCAAGGCCCTGGGTCTTCCCCTCAGACACAGGCAATAACTACGTATAATGATTGCTGAATTATCATGCAGGAGCAGGAGCAGTCAGATAGGCACATGCCTACGCAATTGCAAAGGTTACTTAAAACAACATAACAAGCTGGAAAGACCTCATTCAATGTGCCTCATCTTCATGTAGGATCCCCATACCAATTCAACCCATGAAGACAATTGTTGCCTTGTCTGTCTCCGGTGCCCTTTCGCTAAATCAGGTGAGCTGATGGGGAGAGGCAAATGTTCAGCTGAAGAGGCAAATGTTCAGCTTGGGTTCGTGGCCAGACTAAAGGGTTAACCTTCCCCTTTGCAAGTGCTTGTGCACCTTTTGAGCCAGCTGCACCTGAATATCGCTGCACACTTTTCCTCTGTTGACTATAGTGCGTCCAATTTATTTTCAAGCCTCTGCCGTATAACATAGATTCAAGCAAATTTGCAGCTCGCCCCTGCTCTCCTGTGTCTTGCTCTGCTTTACCGATGGAAACTGCATTTGCGAAACGACCGACATGTCTGTAGGGTAGGTTACAGCCGTACAAATACGGTAATGCATTTAGAAGTCTAAGTAGAAATTCCGGTACCCGGTACGTTTGTGGCTCCTTTCCTTGATTGATATGAGGTGCTATTCATCACTACCTGCGTGGATTTTTCTTCATTTTTAAAATACGTGGTCACTTTAGCGTGTACATACTGATCTGGTCAACCCTGGAGATCTGGTTCTACTACAGGATGTGCCATTAATATTACCCCGTCTTGTTTATGTCTTCCTGCTGGCCCTTGTCGCAGGGCCTCTAAAAACAACAGTGCGCCCTCTTCCCTATGTTGTCTTGCAGGCCCTTGTTGCTGGCTTGTTTGTTGGAGCTGTGGTCTTCCTTGCGGGAGCAACACGGCTCATAGATGCCCTCTCCTCTCTAGTCCCGGTGTCTGTTATCCGTGGAGTGCAGTTGCAAGTGGGATGCAAGCTTGCATTGCAGGTGCTTCGCTGTTATTTTGCAATGGAGTATTATAATAATAAAATTCTAGGCTTAGCTTGTTTCCTCTTTACTCAGTGCGCCTGTCCGGTTGTGCGTTTGCAGGGCATTAACATGGCCCTCAAGCAGACTGGCAGCAGTGGAGCTTTTGAATGGCGGCCCTGGGATGGGGTTGGCGGTCTGATCCTGTCTCTCTCCTCCCTCACCTTTTTGATAGTGACAACGATGCCAGAAGCCCTCCCTGCAGCTCCTGCACCTCATGGCAGTGCTCAGGAAGTGAGCTCTTCTGCAGCATGGTCTTGGAAAGCACGAGATCACGAGGCAGGCAGGGAGGCAGGGGAGGCAGAAGAGGGGCACAGGATAGAGGGCACGAGCACAGGAATCCGTACGGCAGCTACAGGGGCACAGCAAGAACAGGAAGGAGATGATGTTGAAGGGGGGGGGGGAGATTGGGGGGCGTCCAGTGAGGGGGGATCTGACAGCTATCACACAGGGGAAAGCAGTGAGGGGTTAGGGGGTGGCCGTGAGAGTGCACCATTGTTAAGTGCTGGAGTAGGCTGCTCACAAGGCACGTTGGCCAAAAGCAGTGTGTCAGATCTCATCAGGGGAAGAAAATGTAGCAGCATGTGTGTGAATGCTGGCTTAAATGCTGGTGGCCCCAGTATTTCATCTGCCCCCAACAATGCCAGCTTGTCGTTTAGCAGTAGCAGCAACAGCGGCCGCATTCCTTCATGCCTGATTGTCGTGGTGCTTGGGGTCGTGCTTACTGTTGCCACTCATCCTGAAGCCGTGCAATTAGAGGTATGTGCCTGTGTGCATATCATTGCTCTTACCAGACTGACGAGTGTGATATCACATTGCATATTTGCATATTTTTCTCACAACATTGATGAAACGCAAATAAAGTAGCTTCCTCGCAGTTTGACCCTCAATATGCTCATTTTATATTATGTGGGTCCCATGTGCTTCAGTCCATGTACACGTGACAGCCCCAACTTTCTTGCTCTCATGCTGCCCACATACTGACCACTTGAATGCTGCTCTCCTACAGTTTGGCCCAACTGTCCCACGATTTCTGTGGCCCTCGTGCAACGATATCTTAGTTGGCTGCTTGCATGGTGGCCTTCCTCAGCTGCCACTGACAGCACTCAATTCTGTGGTTGGCCTGCACCAACTTGCAAGCAGCACCTTTTCCAGCAATGGTGGCGGAAGTAATTCAAGGTAGCTTTTGTGTAGGCACTTGGGTTTTACAGTGATTACATCTAAGACCAAATTAAGAGTGGAACCAGTTGTTGTAGTGCCATGGGGTTGCTGTGTGTACAATAATAGTCTCTGTACATGGCATTTGGCTAACGAGCATTTGTGAGCGGGCATCTTCTTCCTTGCATTGCAGCAATTGTCTTAAGGCACTCGTCGCACCCATGCCCACCTGTTACCCTGTTGGGGTTATTGCCCCCTTGCAGATGGAGTCTGCGGGCGATAGCTCTGAGTGTTGGCCTCATAAATCTCCTTCCTTGTTGGGTGGGGTCCATGCCTGTATGCCATGGCGCAGGGGGTCTTGCCGCTCAGGTGTGTAATTGTGTGTGTTTTTGTGTGTATGTATGTGTGTGTACTTACGAATAAATGTGTCACCTACGAGAACTGGCAAGAGTGAGAAGCAAGTGCCAAGGCCTGAGGGTGCAAGAAAGAGGAGCCCACATTGCTCACAAATACAAGGAATTATTGTGAGGGAACGAAAAACTCAAGCCCTTCCTTGGCGTGGTGGCCAAATAAGGAGATGACTTTATGAGTGATGTATAGCAATCAGAGGAAAAGGACCGTGACCTTTTAGCCTCAATATTTAGGCGGCCTCTTGTCTTTCTTTTTGTTGTGGCCTTCATGTAATTTTGTGTCAGGCAGCCATAGAAGGAAAGCTCAAATTTTATTTACCCCAAGGCGTGTTGTTGTGTGTGCCTCTAGCCTTCTCTACCTGCCATATCTGTTAGACATTCTGAATTGTTTTTGATTTTGTTTTGGCTGTGTCGCTCTCCCCTTCAATATTTTGACGGGCAATTTGCGTAATGAGTTGATTGTATAATAAGTTTCTGATGCAATTACTTAAAAAAGGCTCGTCAAGCTGCCCCGAGAAATGGCAAACTTGACTGGCATTTAATACCAAATGCGTGTTTAGGCAGTGTGTGCGAGTTGGCACTCTGCAGGTCAGAGCGGGGGCCAGGACCGGGGCTGCTTCAATCATTCTTGGGGTAATGAAGGTGGGTCTTGTAGCAGTGGTTTCTGTAGCCATTGTGCTTCTTGAAGCGCTATTAGTACTAACATGCAGCACCAATGAAATAACATATAAATTGGTTCGACCATTTGACCTCTGTTGACATTTCACAGCTGCTGCTGTTTTCAGGTGTCTCTTGGACTGCTCTTTGGCAGCAGCCTTTTCTCCCTGCTGCGTCATTTCCCGGATAATCTGCTTGGGGCTTTGCTTGTCATGGCCGGACTAGAGCTTGCATCTACAGTAAGACAAGTAAGAGGAACGTGAGGATGGGCTTTTTAATGGTTTCCTGTAATAAACTCAAGCGACACGATATGCGATATACCTGTCATTTGCGCCGTCAATGAAAGCAAGTGACTGGTAAGTTTAGGCTTGACATTGAGTGTTACGTGGATATTTATACCATGCAAGAAACTGAAATGGAACCTGTCGGATGACCCTATTAGCAAGCATAGTAAGTTGTTCAAACAAACAAACTGCAAAGGAAGATGCGCCTGTCTTGTTTGGATTCAGACCCACAATTAAAAGTTGATTCCAATACACGCATGGTCACTGCTTGTGTGTGTGTGTGTGTGTGTGCGTGTGTGTGTGTGAAGCGTTTTGTGAAGCGTTTGACTCTGGGACTTGCCTGAACCAACCTGCTGATGCTATGAAACCCTCTCCTTCCTTCTGAGATGTTGCTTCTACTTTACGCACAGCGTCTGGATGTGTGTGTGTGTCTACATGAGAATGTCCGTGTGTGTGTGTGAATGTGTGTGGACTTCAGTTAGAATAAGAAAATAAGAAGAACTCCTTCAAAGACGCCCCTAGGCTCTCAACAAAACAATTGTTTTTTCTTGTGTTAATAGTGCAACAAACATTTTTTAAGTGAGTGCATTTGTTTTTACGTCCGCCTAAACTCCCCCCCATCCTCTTAAAAACACATGTCCTGTTTATATGCGTACAGGAGAATTGCAAACGTGGCGTCAGCTTACTGCTGGTAACAGCCTTTGTAGGGTTAGCCATGGACAGTACCTCTGCTGGTGTTGCTGCAGGGCTATTTGCTGCCCTATGCACTTCACTTTTGGAAACAGGAGTCGTTTTTTTCACCAAGCATCTTGCGGCACGAGTGCACTAGTCATTGTGATCTTGCGCTTTTCATTGCTTCTTCAAAATAGAGGCGTGGTTTCCTAACAAAACGGTCTCTAGAAAAAGACAAGAAAAAACTCCGCTGGTAGTGATGACACAGCCAGCATGATTAAGGGAGGGGGTTACATAGGTGCCCACACCAGGCAACCAACCACCGCGCAAACACACAAGAAAGAAAAACCAGTGCGGGTCAGGGGGGTTGTTAGCCGTGGCACCTAGACCCACACCTTGACTGTTGTTTAAGTTGTATCGCGGTGCATATCTTGTTTTTATGAGTGTAGATGCATGTCTGATGGAGTGTTCATTCAGATTGTGTGTCATTTTTTCGATATTTTGATAATCCAGATTAAGGTCTGCCAGAGGTTTGTCTGTATGGTCTTTGTAATTAGTCCCCATTACTCCAACGAGGATAACGTGGAGCTTAACTTCCCTATATCCCTGTCTATGTAGGTAAGCACAGTCTCTCTTGGTCAACGGATAAGATGTAACATGTCTGTAATATCCAGCAACACGTTCTTCAATTTTTTCCGATTTCTTCGGCGATCCATTGTGGTATGATTAGCTAGTTGGATGACAGTCGAGAGTTTGCTCCTGGTCTTGTTCGATAAGCTGGTTGTGCCGTTTATAAATGATTGGTATTGGTAACAGACTTCTTTTTTTCTTTCCCGTGCTTGACCTTTCGCGTATATGTTTTGCCCTTCTTCTCATCAACCTGGTTTTCCCCCCTACTTTCTTTTTATCTCTTCCAGCCTGCCTCTCTTGATCCCTTTCTATTTATCAACTTTCAGTTCGTTTCAACCTCGCAGTAGGGAGTTTGCTATCTCCCCTTGACCCATGTTATACGCCAACAAGGGAACAGAGGCATGGTAAGGTAAGGTGTGACAAAGAGTTAAGATATAAAGCCGTCAGTTAAAACGTGCGACTGCTAGACTGCGTATGTTAAACGGTATAGGAAACAAAGCCTGCTTATTATTCATGACCTGACACTGGTGCAGGGTGGCATTGGTTTAGATTAGGTTCGATTACAAGGTTTACAAGGTTAGGTTGGATCACAATGGTTACAATTGGGGGTGACCTTCAGCCAGGTTGTTTGGCTGATCGGCTGCTGACTGGTCTCGGCCAGCCACAAATAAATCCATAAGCTCAGAAAGAATAAGAAAAAGTCTATTGTTCTGCTG
>Ga0307942_1001143_pt1 | contig 20728 bp, 22 predicted proteins | sample OrgLakmetagen175_FD_201846 | JGI IMG/M metagenome (GOLD analysis project Ga0307942, IMG submission 201846) | Saline water microbial communities from Organic Lake, Antarctica - #175 | ecosystem: Environmental > Aquatic > Non-marine Saline and Alkaline > Saline | place: Antarctica: Organic Lake... | reverse complement strand
CTTCATACATCAGTTTCCTCTATTTCTTTTGTTTAGCCAGGTTTAGTTTCAGGCTTTTTCCAAACTTCCGCTGAGATGCCCTTTGAGGCATATATAGTGATGTAACCTTACCTTACCTTACCTTATTCCTTCACGATCTTGTTCCTTCATGACCTTATTTTACCTTATGAACAGGCGAGCAGTAATACTTCTTGATTAAAGGCCTTTTTTATTGTAATCCTTTTGGGGGGAATGCTTCCTTTGTACAATTGTCTAATCACATCAAGCATTGCATGGAGGAGTCGAGGGACTAAGAAAATGGAAGTTTAGGCTTGACAACACTTCTGCCTGGTTCAGCAGGCCCACATAACGACGCTCTCACATCAGATATGCAGACTTCCTCTCTATCTAGTGTGGTGCAGGGTGCAGATTGTGATGGGGGGCTTTTACGTGTAGGCCACAGGCCGATCAGCTGAACAGTAGGGCTGAAGGCCCCCCCATGTAAATCAAAATCAAAATCTTACGTCTTACGTGTGTATAGCATAACACGTAGATATCCCCCACCAAAAATGCAAGGCATAAGATAAAACTAGCTGGCCTAAAACAAGCCAGAATGTGCCAGACATTGCTCTAGAGAAAGGCATGAGAAAGTGTAGGGTATTTTTGTATAGCGTGCATCCGATGATGGCTCAAGCAAAAAAAGGAGGGTCCTCTACTACACGTACAGATAGGAGAGCACCACGCACCAGGAAGAGCACAGTAACAACAAGCGGCTGAGGACGGATAAAATACGGGGATGAAAGACACAGGTAGCTTGGGTCTGTACATGGTGGAATCCAGAGCACCATTTTACACCGATCTTTTTTCTTTTGCATGGAGGGTGCAGGACTTTCAGTCCAAGTAGACAAACTAGGAGGTTTTGCGCTACAGCGCTCCCGCTTGTAAGCAGCTGTAACAAGGAGCTGCTGAAAGGGAGGTTTCAGAGGCAGTCATCGGCTTGTTTGTAGGTCACCATAGTCTTCACCGCATGCACCTGTGTGTATATGTGTGCATGTGTGTGTTTGTGTGTGTGTGTGTGCATGTGCACGCGTGCGCACCTGTGGTGTCAAAAGAATAGGAGCAGCAAAGCGGAGCAGGTCAGGGTCGATCTCGGGTATGAGTGAGCGTCAAGTTTGCTTCAGGTCACCATACTCACCATGTACCTTGAATGCTTTGGGCAGTACACAAACAACAGAACCTCACCTTTGTGCTGAACCCTCGTAATGCAACCATCTCCGCGTTATCAATGCTCCGTGGATCGCTGTCCTCCCTGTGTATCAGGGAATATAAGGGTACAGCAAATATGCAGACAGGTACGAGTTGTTTTGCCTGAGCTTTGCACAGAAACAGAGTAAGTTGTTTCGGGGATGCTATAGTTCAGGCCACAATGCACACATATTCAGTCTCCAGACCACACGCCACACTGCTGCATTAGTAGGGCGCATGATCTAGCACAATTTCAATCCTCCCACAATGCGCAAAAGAAGGAAAGAAACATTCCATCATAAACATAACAAAGTGGAGCTGAAACGAACCAGCGTACGTCAATGCAAAATGCCCAACCACCAAAACCTGACACTACCATAGTCCTGCGCTGCCTAAGCTGCCCACACCGACACTTTTCTTTGCAGCGCACCATTCCTCTGGAACAGCATCCATGGAGTCAGTGTAAACAAGGATGTCAATGAGGCCTGCAGGGCAATGGTTAGTCATGCAAAGGACGTCTATCTCTTTTTGCCCCTACAACTGCACGGTAAACGGTTGCATTGCCCTCTTCATGCCTTTGCATTCAATGCGAGGGCAGAGGAGCTGCTTCAGGTGCTTTGCGTCAATCATCAGTCTTATAAACAAAAGCATGCACTTTAGAGCCACCGATTTTTTACGGGGAAAGGGAGGCCTTGTCAGGTAACATCTAAGCTATCAGCGATTGCTGCAGCCGAAACGACAGGTTCCAGCTGTAATTAATGTTCTACGCATAGACACAACAACTCTTGAGCCAGAGCAGAAAGCCAATGTGGATATTTGATGTTACCTACAGTGCCTTTTTAAAGAGCAGTGGTGTATGTTTTTTTGAGGGGGCCGTTATGTTAATTGTGCCACATACTCACAGCGACTCTCCAGCAAAGGTAGAAAGCTGACACTGGCAGAGATCTGCATGCACAGAGGAGAAACAGTCAAATCTGAGTGACAAGACGATTTAAGCTTCTTATAATGAGGATCAGAGATTTATAATGCAGCACTGGAAACAATTTTGAGACGAAGTTCAACCTTTTGTTGTCATAAGTCATTGCAGCCCCAAAGCGCCCTCCTCAGAAAACGTGTGATCAAGCAACGCAGCATCAAGGTTGTACATTAGAATGCCTCACTTCTTAATAATAATGTCAACTGTTTTCTCTTACTCACGGTAGCCTTTGACGGACTCCGGGCAGGAGATGATGAGCGTTGTAAATGGGGACCATAGGGGCCAGAAAAGTAGCGGAGATAGGACAGCAGACAGACCGTTTCTTGTACGATCAGGGATAAATGTTGCTTTTGCCTCATCTGCCAACAAAAATGCAAGGAGCTACTTGACACCCCACTGGGGAGTGCTTGCCTAGTGGGGATCAAGTGGTTGGGAGGCAGAGGCCTGCACGCCACCAGGATCCAAGATCCAAACAAATGCAGATCTAAGTGCCACACAGAAGTCGTGCACCAGAATGAACAACCTCCTTGTAAGTCACTACCATGCAATGCTTAGACGTGGTCCTCTTGGCTGAAAGGCATACTTTGTACAAATCATACCAACTTCGTAAGTTGCAGACGTACCTGGCGCATGATGGCTTGGATTTCTTGTGTGATTTCTTTCTCTGGCTTGTCCGGAAGCGGCCTGCATAGAGTGCGTATGTGCACAGTTGTGGTGTACACCGTCCTTTTCAGTCTTGCTTGCCATCGTCAGCCATGCACTTCTGCTTGTGTATACGTGCATGTGCGCGTATGTGTATGTGTATGTGTGTGAACGTTTGTGTGCGCGCATGTTCGGATGCCTTTATGCAAAAAGCTGCGACTCGTTCCATGTGCGTACGCTCACCCTCTGCCCTCCACCACGTCCTTGTTTGTGTCTATATCAAAGGTCCAGCGTTCAAGGACCTCCTTGGTATCAGCCTCGGTAATGACTAGCACCAGCTGCTTCAACTTGCCCTGCTCAAGCCATACTGTGTGCAGGACAGAACCAAACTTCCATTGTTGGGCAAGATTTTAGAGTTTCAGGGTGTAGGGGCAGTAATTAATCCTCAAACTCAATAGTACGCCACGACCTTAGCTTGATGTGAGCGCGTTATCAGTACAGCCCATACAGATCGCATGGAGTTATATACAGACCATATAGACAGACCGCATACACAGAACGAATATACAGACTGTACAGACGTATGGTGTTAGTGCGTGATCAGTAGAGCCCATACAGATCGCATGGAGTTATATACAGACCATAAATACAGGCTATACAGACCGTATGGTGTTAATGCGTGATCAGTAGAGCCCATACAGACCATATGGAATCAAGGCACGCAGGTAGGAGGTAAGGGAAACATGAAGTAAGGCAAGAAAAACCTCAAGAGTTGACGGTGGCATTTGAAAGAGCACTAATTAAATAATAGTCCTGCTGCCTAATCCAATCACACACACAATTACACATATACAAACCATCAAGTCCCACAAAGTATACATTTCTATAGTGGTCATCCTGCGCTAGCACCAAGGCATCAAACCCACCCTTGGTCTGCTGCAGCACTGTGTGCAAGTACTTTGACAACCCATCGTCGTTATTTAACCACAGATTGCATCCGTACTTCTTGGCAACATCAAACGTCTCTTGAGGGTACACGCCTCGTTGGTACAGTATACTGAAAGAAGGTTGCAGGTTAGGAATGCAAGCATATTAGCTGGTAGAGTATGTCGGAGAATGGGCTCCGTTTGTACGATGTAAGCAGGTTGACATGTAATGGGTGCGGCGGCAAGTAGACATTGGTACAGTACTCTGCAGGATGTCAACATATTTGACGTGCAGGCGTATATGTTCGTTGCACTTTGCTAGCAGCTTGTGTTACACGTGGCGCGTTGCCTTTGGAGCATCATCACTGCCGGTACTCACTTGTTGACCGCATACTGAAAGTATTCTGCAACAATCTGGGCCGAGCCTTGCAGCGATATTGTGTTTCGCTGCATGTAAAAGTATGAATGATTTGTAGACCTAAGGAAGTGGGGGTTGCTTAAGAGCGAGCGCAACTCTGTGAGCTCGCGTGTGAGTACATTTGCATTATGATGCGTGTACACTTGTGTGTGCCAGCTTGTTCGTGTGTGTGTGTTGTGTGCTGTGTTGTGTGTGTATGTGTGAATGTACGTATGTGTGTGTGCGTGTGTGTGTGTGTGTGAATGTGCGTATGAATGTGCGTGTGTGTGTATGTGTGTGTGTACGCGTGTTTGTGCGTGTGTGTGTGTTTGTTGTGTGTGTGTGTGCGTGTGTGTGTGTGTTTGTGTGTGTGTGTGTGTGTGTGTGTGTGTGTGTGTGTGTGTGTGTGTGTGCGTGTGGTGTGTGTGTGTGCACGCGTGTGTGTGTATGTGTGTGTGTGTTTGTGTGTGTGTGTGTGTGTTGTGTGTGTGTGTGTGTGTGTGTGTGTGTGTGTGTGTTTGACATTAAAAAACAGCTGAGGACAGACGTCAGTTCCCTGAGCTTTATCACTGGGCAAGCAGATGCCACTACCGTTAATCAGCAAACAGGTCACCTGCAATTGAGTTTGTGTCTGGGTCGCCATCTTCTCTGCCCAAGAAGGAAGAACCAAATTACACAATTCTGGTTTTTATTTTTCGTTTCATGTGACCTTTGCTTCGTGGTCAAAGGTCACAAAGGGATTGGAATCGGCTCAGAAACACCGACCAATATCTGGACGGTGGAAGTAGAATTCTTGATGTATACATACGTATGTGTCAAACTGAAAGCGCTGGACTGAGCAGACCAATGCATGGCTTGTCATGCGTTTGTTAGCAGCTGTGCTTTGTTAATTTCGCCCCACTCCTTATTACAGAAGTGACTTGTAAGCTTCCGTAGGGTGTTTAACTGGCCTTTGTGATCAATGGGCTTTTCTAGGACTGACGAGATTTTAGCTCTAGCAGGTCTAATAGCACTACTACTGGTGAAACTCAATTACTTTGCACAACTTGCTATTTGTGACGGCACATCAGCCACGTGTGAGGACGGAACTGCTTCGGAACATATAATTGCATGGCTGGCTCAATGAGCACGCACTCTCTATTTTAATTCTACTCGCTCACTTCACTCGGGCGGGGTCGTCAGCAGGCTCATCTTGCTTCACTGAAACCCGGATCGACTCAAGCCGGGCAGTCATACGATTGTACAGTAGACAGATGGAAATTTTATCTTGCGAACCTGCACCTAAATCTAGGCTCATCAATGAAGTAATCACAGCTTGTGTTAGTTGTCATATGGTACGACAGATCAGGGAACCTTCCTCTTGCTTGGGATGAGGAGGTCCAATTAGTAAAGCCATTAAGAGGCTCACTCCTGATGCGGAAGGGGATGTGCTGCTCGTGGGTTGTTAAATGCTGGGTGGGGGGTTGTTGTATGCCGCAGCGCCTGGGCCCATGCATGAACTGCTGGTATTCGTGTAATGTAAAATACCTCATAATACAACTTAACATATTGCAATGTTACATTTATACCAGCATTTCAATATAAAAAAGGCGTGCATTTGATTTGTGTCTCGTCAGGGTGTTTTAGACTGTCAGGAGATTATTAGTTTGATTTGAGTTGCAAAGACTTGCGCTCAATAATTTTACCAACATGCCAACATAGATCACCTGATAGAGACTAGATAGTTAGCCAACCCGTGGCTCTTCGTCTGCAGGTCTTGATGGTGTTGCTGGAGAGCCGTAAAGAGCAAGGAGCTGCTGCGCAGCCCTAGAAATCTCGTTTATATGAACATCTGCACGCGTCAATGCCCTCCCTGACTCACTAGACACGTGGACACGATCTACACTCTCAATGGCGTTCAGCGAGGATGCGTGGCTTTGGTGTGAAAGTGGCTGCGCCTGGTCAAGAAGTGGTGATGGCAAATGATCAAGAGCAGGGCCGTCACAAAAAAGTAAACGTCGAGCTGAGGGGTCATGTGGTGCAGTGTCCAATTCATGAGGTCCACGTGAGGCTAATTCATTTGGTGGTGATTCTTGCTGCCGTTGGAGAGAAGGGGATTGCATTGGTGCGGGGTGGTAGAGTAGGGTGCTGGGTGGTGTGCTTCCTTGTAGAGTCGAGGGCTGCAATGGTGGAGGCGTAGCAGCTGCTGCATCAAGCCACTCACTTGCCTGCAACAGTACAGGAAAGAAAGGAGTGGGAGCCGCGTATTCGCCGTAGCAGCAGCAGCAGCAGCAGCAGCATGTACACCAATAGCTTAGAAATAGGAAATAAACCGCCCAACGCACCATGTTGAACAAAAACCAGAGGGATCGAAATTACGAAGAAATAAAATGAAAAGCAAATAGCAAGGAGTTACAAACTAAAAGCAAGAAGCGCAGCACAGGCTGGTATCTCATACAGTTGGTAGTACTTTTGATACATGTGTTGCAACATAGTTTGAAATTGAGGAAAAGCTGCCACAGGCACGGGGGTAGGAGGAACCTACATGTCCCTCTTTTCCACTTGTTGTCTTAGGCTCAAACCGCAGCTGCCTCTAGATAAGGGGTCGTATAAAAAATAGGATATACAGATAGTATATAGTTAATAGGAAGATGGCGAGTGAGAAATAATCTTGTGCAAGACAAAACAGGGCAGCCTACTTACCTGGTCTTGCAAGCTATTTAACTCTTGATGACGATCCACCTCATCAAAAGCCTCTTCCAGCAGGCTACCCAGGCTACCGAGTTCCTGGTGGTTGTTTCCTGCCTCTGAATGCAAATACGAAGTGGATGGTGACTCGCGCTGTGGCGGTGGTGGCAGTCCAGGCGCTAGACTGGATGGGCAATTGCAGGGGACGGGGGTTTCTGGCTGTTGGCAACTATCTTGGTCAGCAAATGGGCCAAAAAGAAGGGGTGCATGAGCCAAGTTGGTTTGACTGGGCGCAGCAGGGAAGGGGTCATCTGGGCGCAGGTCAGGTGCGGGATGGGCGGAGGGTAGTCGTACATCTGGGGGGGTGAACCTCTGCAGTATGGCAATGCATTCACAATGAAATAAAATGACTGTCTATGACTTGAGGCGTGCTGGACCCAGCAGGGAGGCGGTCAGTTGGTGATGAAAAGGGATTCAGTTCATCCAACATTAGCTGTAGTAAGGTTCTTGAGGGAGAGCTACCTGATCGCACAAAGACTGATGACTCTACTTACGTCAAAAGGAAATGTAATCCCTACGTTCTGACTCACTGCATCTATACTGGGCTCTTGAGACTCTGGGACGGTTATAAGGCTTGGAAGGCCTGGCTGCCCAGCCTGAGCTGAAGTGCAGGCATGCTCTACAAACATACAGGAAGAGGTAAAAAGGTTTAGCTAGCTAAGCACTGTTTTCTTTGACCATGGAACTGCCTTCCATTTAAGATGCCTTTCAATTTTTGAGATTAGGCACTTGCTGCGACATCCGTTCAGTCATTAGGCCATACCAGCTGGTGCACTGCAGTGTGCGGTCGTCTAATACTTCCAAATATATAAATAAGCCTACTAATCTTGAAGCAGGAGGTAGGGAATTTTTTCTGATGTAGGGGTCAGCGCGCACACATAATGTCCAAGGGAGGTCCTAATACTTCGTACATACCTTGCCGATGCTTCATTTGTAAGCATGTCTCTGCAAGTTTGAGCGCCTGAATTGAGACTGTGCGCACTTCCTGTTGGTAGTAGAAAGCTTTTTGATAAGCTAGTGCAATCAACAGGCCTAAGAAAAGCAATGACTGAGCGTGGCGTGTGGCGTGTACATTGTCATCAAAATGCCGTTATGGTAACTAAGTCAACTGCCTACGTTCCTCCGTTGTCCTGCACGCTTACGTACCCCAAGCTCCAGGTACAATTGGTCTCTCTCGTCTTTGACGGCCACCACTTCGTGCCGCCTTCGCTCCAAAGCGGATGCAAGCCTTGATTGAACACGCAGGTACATTTCGTTGCATCGCTGGACAAAGCTTTAGTCAAAGATTACAGATATTAACAGGTGCCTTATTTGCCTGTCAATTGAGGCAGCCAGCGGCCACGACAGATCTCAATGCTTTTGCTTAGGCCTACCTCCTTACCTCCGTACCTCCTCCTCACCATGCAGTTTGCCGAAGTAAAGCAGCATTACGTCTATCGTAGTCAGTGAGCTGCCGCCGGAGGTCGTGGCAGCTGGGGCAGCCAGTAGCTTCCAGGTTAGTGCTGGTATCTGATGGATTTGGATTTGTGATGCCATCTGCCATACTGCTATCTGAGATATTAAACCTAACTTGTCCAGGAATGGGGGAGGAATTGTTGGTTGTATTTCTTTTTATTACACACTTTCTTTTTATTACACACTTTTTGTTGCCGAAGAAATTACTTTGGGGCCTTCATGCTAATTTCGGTTGCTGATGGCCCTGGATGACACCTTCCGTGAAATAAGCCCAAGAGGGAGTGGGCATGGTGAGCTGTATGGCGGGCACACTCACACGAGCGCATATGCACTCGCACACAAACGCTCCAGCGTACTTGTACATCCACGCTCACGCTCACGTTCACACACACACACACACACACACAAACACACACGCGCACACACACACACACACACACACACACACACACACACACACAAACACACACGCGCACACACACACACACACACACACACACACACACACAAACACACACACACACAAATACACACATATGCACACACAAACACACGCGCACATTCATACGCAATCACACAACACCACACACACACACACACAAATACATACAAACAAACAAACAAACAAACAAACACATACACATATGCATACAAGCACATATACAACCTTTCACAACTAGGCACATGTGGAGCACAGACACTCACACAAACACACACGCACACACACACACACACACGCACACACATAAACACACAAACATACAACACCCAAAGCACACACATAAACACATACGCATTCAAACTAACAGGCTTGTTGGTTTGCTCCGTCCCTATATTCATGAGGGAATCCCCACCTCCCTGCGTTTCATTTTTCCCAAGGAACCCTGTTGTTGGCGCTGTCATGTATACAGGGCCAATTCGGGGGAGGCGCTCCATTAAGAGCCCAGGGGAACAAGCTCAGGACCCATCCGGGAGTCTAGACTGGGTGCACTGGCTGTACTTGCAGCCCCCTAAAGGAGCTGAGGTGCTTGTGCAGGTCCGTGTAACTACTGGGGGGAAGCGTTAGCACGTACATCAGCTGATGACGTAGGCTAGTGATGATGAGCTAGCAGGCATGGGAAAAATTGTGGTGACAAAAATTGGTTTCGTGTTACGTGTTTGCTTGTGTGTGGATGTGTGTGTGGATGTGTGTGTGTATTATCGTGAGCTTCAAATGCAATAGGATGCCCTCGTGCATACCTACACAGAAACAAGAAGCATGCAATACAGACACACACACAGACATGGCACACACACACCTGCACACACACGGACGCACAGGCCTGCGGTCGTGCGTTTGTGACATCCTGGAACCAGCAGTCCCAGCAGTGGGGCACACGGGAGCTGCCTCAAGGCCATGCCCAAGATGGCCTGCCTGACCTCCTTCCCAAGATCGTCGAAGTCATCCCTGCATGCCTGCTGCTGTCTCCCACACCTCCTCTGCCTTCCTCCAGGTATGGTCGGCGCTGCCAGGACATATCTCTGATAAACAACTTGTGCGGCAGGCTGCGCACATCTTTCAAGAAAGACAGATGATGCTGAGCCTCTTTGTGCAGTGGTTAATTATAAGGAAATGTAGCGGAGAGGGCCGCCTTTCACATTTCAACCCCGTAGGAGCGTGTGTGTGTATGAATGTGTGTGTGTGTGTGTGTGTGTGTGTGCGTGACCACAAACGCTGGTGCCACACACAAGAAGCTTAGCAACGCACGCCCGTTTTCATCTTGTTACAGCTTGCATTAAATATTTCCATAATGGGTTTTTTTCTCTGCTGCTTGTTTTGATGTGTATTTGAACAATGCGCAAACTTGCTTGACCTTCCAATGAACCCCTATCCCTCATATCTTTCTGTCTTTCTACCTTGCTATCTAATGATATGGAAATACGTAATTACCATGCACACAGATGCACACAAACATTCTGTCTCTCTCGGAAACGCTGACTAATTGCGCACATGTCACACATGCACAACACACACATTTACATAAACATTTACACTCACACACACTCACACACACACACAAACACTCACACTCACATTCACATTCACACATATACACACACATACACACCGCAGGACAATCGGAAGTGGGGCTGCCTCTGCTCCTCCCACCTTTGCACCGCAAATCGTCCAGCTGCTGGGCCCCAACCTACTCACTCCCCAAGTACGCATCACCGCACGCTTCCACGGTCGAAGCCTGCCCTCTGAGGTCCTCCCCCCCCCTGAGGCTCATAGTGACAGCCACCGAGCCCCCTTCTCACAGCAGCAGCAGCAGCAGCTGAATAATGAGGCCACAGGTGGGTGACCAACAGAGGCTCGTTTACTTTTGCACCGCCTTCTGTTTTGTCTAATGCACCGTAACAAACGTACATCAGGCTGTTATTTGTGTGTGACCAGCATAAGCTTGTTGGCATGCACGCTGCCTTGTACTCTATTAACAACGCTGTAGCATTCACGAGCAGGCCCTGGGGTGCATGAACAACATTCTACGTAAGCTCGTGACAGGTTGCAAGTCATGTGTGAATTTATGTGTGCAGTCATGTGTGTAAGCCATGTGTGTCTTCTTTTTTGCAGCAGTGAAATGACAGACTGACACTCACGATAACAGAAATTGACGAGGCAAGGCACACAGGCAGTGCAGCTGAAAGCCTCTGGCACACAATTGTCAACGCTTTTTTTGCGAGGGCTTGTGCTGCTGAAATTTGAAATCTGCTTAAGTCTTGTTCTCCGATGGCTTGTGAGCACGTGTTGCTAAATCATTTGAATGCAATGTGCCAGTGACTTGCTGGTCTACGTTGCCTGGGTTACCTGTAATTACAAGTACCATACCTACGTGCTCCTGTGCATCTTTGTTTTTGTGTATACATGCGTGTGTACGTGTGAGTGGATGGCTACACCTCTCAGCTGCTCCATCAGGTTTTGTGTTTGTTGTGCTTGGCAACAGAGGCACCTACAAGGTAGTGGGAAGCAATGAGGCTTCTGTGGGAAGCAATGAGGGAGTGGGAAGCAGCGAGGAGTGGGAAGCAGCGAGGGAAGGAAATTTAAGGAGAGGGTGGGAAGTAGCAAGGGAGTAGGAAGCAGCAGGTCACACACACACACGCACACACACGCACACACACAAACCACGCTTTCATGATACCCACCACGGAGGCTTGAGCCACGCGCACTGCACTAGTCTGTAAGCACACACCACCCCCCATACACATGACAGGAGAAGGTTTTGGAAGTGCATTCCTCTCACTCCGGGGTGTGGACCAGCCCGGAATGCTTCTGCTGGAATGTTGGCACGGCCAGCTACTGACTAGCCGGAAGCAGGTGGTGGTCATGGACGACCCAGAGGTGGTGAGGGAGCTGAATAATAAGGTGGGTGGGTGTGTGGCGGGAGCCTTGTTTGCATACTGTGGTGAGTGTTTGTTTAGGCTCATCGCATCTGGATGACAAATATGTTAAAAGGGGATTGAACAACAGTATTGAGTGGGAGGTTAAATCATGTGCATGGTGCAAGTGCTTTACCACAAAAGGTGTGAGACTTTGTGCCCTGCAATCCAGGGGGGGTAGGCTTTTTGTGTAGCAGGAGTGCATGTTTTGCTCAAGTGCATTGGATAAAAGATGAGCTGGAGGGGGAGCAGTAAGAGGTGCGCAGGGGAAAGGTAAAGGGAATGTGGAGGGTTAGAAAAGGGGTGTGTTTCCTTATGAAGTTGCTTAGGTTACCGCAAATCAATAAAGCAAAAAGTAGTTAGGTATCTTGTAAGCATACGCTTGCAGAAACACATCGCTTATCACGCCCTTGCTGTTGCACTACCACAAAAAGATGTGTGAAAAAATCGACTCAAGAGCTCTCGATGCCGGAGCAAGCGCCTCTACAGTGTCAGGATACTCGCACACGCGTAGACACTCACGCACACGTCCGTCCTGACCACACACCAGGGGCCCCTGCCAACAAGAAGGCAGCTCTGTTGCTATGCAACACCTCCGAAATGGGGGCTCACACGTGCATGTATATGTATACCGATTGAATTCCTAACAACAAATGTCGCACTGCCTATTTAATCTCATAGGAGGCCCCCGCCAATGAGCAGGCCCTCCTGCAAGAGACGCACGGATCCACAGCAGAGGCGGCTGGGCTGGCAGCTGGTCACGTGGACAGCAGTGACAGAATGACTGAGGACCTGCTGATAGATTTGGGGTGCTGGGTGGAGTTTATGCTGGGTATCCGGCAAACACAGCCACCAGGTGTGTGTACGTGTGTGTATGTGTGCGCCGTGTTTCACGTGTGCTCATGTGTGTAAGCATGTTTGCGATGGTGTTTGTGTGCGGGTGTGTGTGTCACTGTGTGGAGAGTAGATGCCTGTTTCATTCACCCTGATCCACACAGGAGTGCCCCTGGTGCTGGAAGGCCGAGATGGGGCCCTCATGGGAGAGGCCCTTCTAGCCCTGCAGCCCTCTGCAGGCTCTGCAGGGTTAGGAAGCCTTCTCAATTGTGGCTCGTACGAAAGCCTTGGCCGCTCCAGCAACAGCAGCGCGCAGGAGCGTGGCAACGGGGGTGGTCGTAGGCAGCTGCAACAGCAGCAAGCACAGTCACCGCAACAGCTGCAACAGCCGCCGCCGCCACAACAGCAGCAGGCGCAGTCGTCGCAGCAGCACACGTCAGATGGCGTGCCGCCAAACCCCAGTACCAGCAGCAGTAGCAGCTTGCGGGAGGAGGGCGGAGGCAAGGGAGGCAGCGGTGCACGTGTCAAGCAGGTGTTGCAACAGCAGCAGCAGCTGGCAGTGCGACTTGAAAGAGGAGGTACAAGCAGCAGCAGCTTAGGCAGCGCGCTGGGCTCTCAGCAACCAGGGGCACGCCAGGTGGCAAGGCTGTCTCCATACCTTTTGCACGCATGCCGGCAACAGGCGTACCAGACTCAGATCATGGAGGTGCGGTTAGGGGCAGGCATGACAAAGTGAAATCAGGCTGCCTTTGTGCCGTCTGCACGCGTGCCAGCAGCAGGCATACCAGACTCTGATCATGGAGGTGCAGTTAGGGGCAGGCATGATAAGGCCTGTTTGTCGCAGGCACAAGCACAATGGAAGAAAGTACTAGGCTGGCTCCCTTCCTGCTGCATGCGTACGTGCCGGCAGTTTGCATACCAGACTCAGATCATTGAGGCGGGAACTAACAGTATTGTCCAGTGTTTGCAATCTGACCTCGCCTTCTGTGTAGAAAGGGCTCAATCAGTCATGCATGTATGTGTGGTATGAAGCTGCAAAGAAAGTGGCCACGTGGATTGAAGTGGCAGTTCTCATTTGTTGCTGTGATATCAGCCTGGAGCCACTGCACAACAATACCACCTGAGGGAGGACACTTGATCACAGCTGCCAGAGAGGGACAGCTCATAAACCCTTTCAGGGGTTCGGAAAGGGACAAAGGCTTAAATTACTGTTGCAGCCTCGTATCTATGCAAGGCCCTAGCCTTTGAAGCTTTGTACCACAATTCCAAAGCTCACCACGTGCGCTCTCCACAGATCCTTGTCGTCTTACACGCCCTCAGGTGGGCATTCAGCTGCTGGAGCATAGCTGCAGCTGCGCATGGCAGGCCACGGCTTCCATGCTTCTGGGCGACCTCATGTCCTTGGGATACGACTACAGCCAGGTCAAAAAGGTGGGTAGGAACCAGCAGCAGCACCTGCAGGGGGGGTGGGTGTCTCCACGCTTCTGGGCAACCTCGTGTCCTCAGGCCATGACTACATCCAGGTCAAACAGGTGGGTGGGAACCAGTAGCAGCATCTGCGGGGGTGGGGTGGGGGTCTCCACGCTTCTGGGCAACCTTGTGTCCTCAGGCCATGACGACAGCCAGGTCTAAAGGTGGGTGGAAATCAGCAGCAGCTTCTGCTTGCAGAAAAAACGTGTGTCTCCACGCTTTTGGGAAACATATGTCGTTGGGCTGCAGCTGCAGCTGGATCAAAAAGGTAGGTAGCAATCAGCAGTAGCACCTGCACGCGGCAACGTGCGATTGTTTCCAGTAGACCATTAAGAACTTATTGCGAGCTTCGAATGAAGTGTGCTTGCGTATGTGATTGTCTCACGCCATATAGAGGAACTGCAATTGCCAGGACCAGACGAGGTGTGCCCAAGCACACAAATATGCAAGCAAAAACATACAGATAAAAGAACCATGCACACATATACACACAGAACACAAATGTCTGTGCAATATACATGTTAACACTTGGTACTTTGTGTATTCAAGGAAGGAAAACGCACACGCAAGCACAAAAGCATGCGCAAACACACACACAAAACCGTATGCATGCATGTGACACACACACACACAGGCAGCCAGCGGTAACAACATGACGCTGCTTCACCGCGCGGTGTGCTCGGGCAGCCAGCGCATGGTGGCAACAGTGGTGGGCTGGGGCATAAAGTTTGAGTGCCCGTGGGACTGGTCAGAAGCGGACCCTGTGAGCGGAATCACTCCACTGCACGTGGCAGCCATCGTACCCAGCGAAAACGTCACGAAAGGTGGTTGGACATGAAAAGTTGACGTATCATAATACGTTTATCAATATTATATCAGTGCAGTTGCTTGCACAGAAAGCGCCATGCGAGGTGGATCATTACGTAGATGGTGTGTGTGTATCTTCTGAATACCTAAGAATGGCTGGAAGCACACGCGCAATGAAAACACATTGTGCAAAGCGGGTTTGGCAAGTGCTTAACATGTGACCAAATAATCATCAATCGGTGGTATTTTGGGCTCGGAGGGGGAAGCTGCATGTAGGCTCTGTGTGCTGTTTCTCCACCCCTCCCAACGGCAGCCATTGTGTCTAGCTGGAGGGAGTCATGCACAAGGTGGTCACATGGCGTGTTGCCATGTGAAGGAACTGTCATTGCGATTGGCTCGGTGGAGAACAGGGAAAGGGTGTACGTAAAGTGAGCGGTGGTGCACCTTTTGTATAGAAGATGTGTGGGGGGTTGGTTGAGCCCTGTGGTGGCGTTGCTCAACTGCCTGTGTTCGAATTAACCTCATAAAAAGTTTGTGTTCGAATCAACCTCAACACAATCTGTGATCAAACTACAAGCACCAGGAATGCAGGATTGGGATTGGTGATGGAGTAAACTTGAAAAGCCTGCCTACGTCAGGGGCACGTTGTTATGTCACGTAGCACGTAACATAACTGTGTTGCATTCTCGCTGTGTTGCATACTCACTGTGTTGCATACTCACTGTGTTGCATTCTATTTGATGGAGGTATGATGGTCGGGCTAGATGATGTGGAGTAGTGTCCTGCTTTTCTAGGCTGCCTCCGCTGGCCACAAGTGCATTTGGTCATCAGGCTTACCTGCTCCGCCTTGATCACCAAATGTACTTGCGCACTTTCTTGCCCAGAAGAGCGGGAGGCTTTTGAAGTATGCATTACAATGCTGCATACCAATATACGCACGCTTTTGAAAGCGCCCAGGCCGACAGCAGGCATTTGTCAGCGTAGGTACAATGTTGTGTGGACTCTGAAGTACATGCCCATGCATGCACACAAGCACACACACACATACATACATAAACACAAAATCACAATAACGCGCGTGTGCACAAACACGCACACACAAACACAACACACACACACGCACACACACACAAACCACACAGGGGAGCTGAAGGCCAGCATGCTGCAGGCGTCCGTCAGTGCAAACACATTGATTGTGGGATCAGCCACTGATCTAGTCCGTGCAGCTGCCAAGCCGCCGCAACCAGGAGGCAAACTAGCAGACTGGATTCTGCAGGTAAGTGTGTGTTTGTAACGTGTGTGTATGTGTGCGTGTGTGTGCATGTATTTGTTGCTAGTGGTGTGTATCTGTGTTTGTACATGTGTGTGTATGCGTTACTCAATAGCAAATGAGGCGTGGTGGCCAGACCACCCTACTGCCATGTGCCATGTATGTAGGGTTGGCCAAATCCGTACAATGCATATGTATTTACCGTGAATGAACAGTCTCTTGTGCAGGAAATTTTTATACACATAGCCACTTTTGGTCAGGCCAGCCCTACGTGCACAACATATGGCTCACGCTTATGACTCTCGTGTTTCAGTGACCGCTCATTGGGTAACAAATGTACTTTCAGCGAGAGGAGGGACGGAAGGCTGTGTGGCATATAAGTTTGCTTTTGTCATTTCGGGCCACTTTGTGATTACAAATGAAGTCATCAGACTCATTAAGAAATGCCCTCCTCCCTTGAGCTGTGCCGTCGTGGCAAGGGACATTTGTAGGTTGGCCAGGACCATAAATGTACACCGTATATGACCGTATATTCGGTGATTTTCCTGTCAAAAATGCCGTTTATGCACCGTATATATATATGGTTCTGGCCAACCCTAGACATTTTCTGTTCCTGATGGCACAATGCTCTCAGGAGTACGAGGCTGCTTGGAAGTACTGGCATGGTGCTGCAGATGCAACAGGCTCAACCCCAGCTGACATCGCAGAGGCGTATGCCTTCACATCCTGTGTGGAATCTGGCGTGGAACACTCCTCCTCAGGCCTGGGGCATGGTAGTGAAGGTGTGTGTTGTGTGTGTGTGTGCGTGTGTGTATGCTACCCCTTTTCTTTTCTCTGTTCCAAAAAGTGCTCCTTGGGGAATTTCTGGTAGTGAAGGTGTGGGGTGCCTGGTGTGTGGGTGTGGGTGTGGGTGTGGGTGTGGGTGTGGGTGTGGGTGTGGGTGTGGGTGCCGCCCCTTTCCATTTCTTTGTTCCAAAAAGTGCTTCTTGGGTTATTCTGTAGAGGGGCATGGTAGTGAAGCTGTGGGTGGCTGTAGTTTGTGGGTGTGTATGTGTGTGTATGTATGTGTATGTGTGTGGGTGTGTGTGTGTATGTTGGTGCTGTCCTTTCTCTGTACTAGAGTGCTCTTTGTTTTTCTTGCTGAGCATGCGTTCAGTAGGTATGTGGGCAGGCAAGCCTTGAATGCATGTTGTGGTTGTGGTGCTGCATCTTTTTTCCCGTGATCAAAGTTTTGTTGTAGGCAGGCATGTTGCGCCTCTCTCTGTGGCTGGAGCTTGCTTATTGGGCACTTATGGAAGTAGGTCAAGCTATATTCAGCAGCACGTGGGTGCGGAGGGTCTGCCTACCAACTTTTCGCTGTCAGCTTTTAAATAAGGGGTAAAGGGTAAAAGCAGGCGTATAAAGGTCACACACGGTTTGCCTGCATTTGGCTCTACATATTTTTTGCTGTTAGAAAAGGATCCCACTCCAGTCCTCACACAAGCCTCTCGAGGAAATTGATCGTCAGCTGAATTTCCAGCTCATATTTCCCCACTGAGGACGTCACAGCACAGAGGAAGCATGTGTACGGCACATGTCTGTCTCAACAGCTGGTCCTGGTGCAGCTACTATGCAAACACACACACACACATACACACACGTGCATGCATACACACCAAACACGCGTCCACACACTAAACACACAAACACACACATACAGACAGACCTGAACATGCACGCGTGCATGCATACACACCAAACACACGTCCATACACTACAAACACACACATACACACAAGCCTGAACATGCATACACTTTCCTGTCATTTGCTTTCCTATCGCAGGCTTCCTGGCAGCTGTCGCAGCGTCCACGCGCTTCAACGAGGCTGCTGCATTTGGGTCTGAGTTTGTCAACGTGCAGCACCAATCCTCTGCATCCAACATTGTCGCGAATGACGAGTACGGCACCAGCACCCCGCTGCATGGGGTAAGTTTTGGGAGGCTGCTTGCTTGAAGCTATGCTGCACAGAAATGTGCCGAGGCCTGTTTCAGGGTACTAGGCTTGTTTCAGGATACTCCTTCTGATGAATGCAGTTTAGAGCTGGAAGGCACAAAGTCAAATGGGTAGGATTGAGCTCAGGGCTGTCAGTTCATCGATAGCTAAAGCGTAAAGTGAGCTCAGGGGCTCCTGAATTTCAAACAGGATTGAGCTTGGGGTAGTCTGTTTGTATGTCTCAAGCTTGACGCCGACTGCGGCAGTGTATGGTGGGCCTACTCACTCTGGAGTCTTTGTTCTTTAGTTCATGAAGGCTCGATCCTGCTGCGCAATTTAAAAACCCTTTCAAAGCTAGTGCGTGGGTAGGGCCTGTGGGTGGTAGTTACAATGGAATTGGAACATGCGTCGGCAGCCTGCTCATCTCGCTTTTCAATAGCTCAACCTACGCAAGCAGTGTGTAGACAACGACGTACGAAAACAACCAAGCAAATGGATGCCACAGAGCACACGCTCGACACGCAAGTTGACCTGCGTTTCAAGGGTTAGCTAGAGCCGTATATATACACCGTGTATGACGGTATGAGCAGTGATTTCCTTACTAGAACTGCTGTATACACAGCATGCATGTGCAGGTATGTGTGGTTTTAGCCAGCCCTATGTATCTGCAATGCATTGCCTGCTGTGCCCCACAGACCACTCAGCCCTCATTGCACTAGAACACTGGACCAGCACAGCGACAGCTCTACACTGACGCTGTGATGCCACAGGTGTTCTCAACTGTTATCACCGTCACCACCACCACCACACACAACACTGAGCCACCACGCCCTTGCGTTCCCAGCACCATGCCAACACGCAATTACACACACGTACCATACCTACCACACACTCTCACACACACAATTACGCGCACACACAATTACACACACAATTACACACACATAATCACATTTCACACCGATCTCCATATTTATAATGTATACTGTACTGCACGCTTCTCTGCAGAGGAGCTCGGAGGGGCTTTTTGGAGTGGGTTCAGACGGTCCTGGTTTGTCCAAGCACGCTTTTGTGGAGGCCGCAATGGCAAACGTGGTTGCTTCGCCCAAGCACTCCCTCAGGAAGCAGGTGCGTGAAGATGTTTGTGAGTTGGGCATGGGCGGTGAGGACGTATTATGGTCACTTGCTGGTTGCGTTGTTGCGTTGTTTGGGTGCATCTTTCCAGGAAGCAGGTGCGTGAAAAGAGGGGGCAGGAGGGGGGGGAGAAGAAAAGTTGCTGTAGAGTGATATGTGGTCTTGATGGAAAGGGGTTGGGTTGCTTAATCCTTATGTCAATGGGGAAGCTGGTGATCAGGTTTGTGGGCAGGGCTGGGGGGGATGAAGGGGTATAAACATTCCACTGATCATTTATACCGTGTTAATGATCAGCGAAATGTTCATGCTGAACAGATACCTCTATTCAGGAAGTAAATGGGTGGAGAGATCAAAATTTTGAGGACAGGTATTGAGCAGAGCCGTCGCTGATGTTATGGCAAAGAGGTTCGGGTGTGTGTGTGTGTGTGTGTTGTGTGCTTTCTTGGTGAGACACGCCTGTTGGTGCGTCAGACCCATGCTAAAGGCTGTGATTTCGGCGGCCAGATGTTCCCACGCACTGAATCGGCAGGCAAGCCTTGTCGAATGTGTGAGGCAGGTTTTTGCTGCAACATGCACGACAGATTTCATGCAAGCTGGCAGACACACGTAGAACCACGCCCTCGTCGGCTTGTTCAGTTCCCCTGTTCAAGCAGCGTAGTAGCTGATGCGCACCAGCAGCACATCGTGCAGCCGAGGTGTGATGCTGGCAGGCAGGCACATACACACACTGTTCATTAATATTTTGCTTCACTCGTCCCTGACGACGCAGGCTAGCCTAGCTGACGGGTACCAGCAGAGCATCGTGCAGCGGAGGCGCGAGAACATGCTTGCGTCAGGGACGACAGATGTCAAGTCTGGAGGCCTGTTGGCCCCTAACATGCCAGGCAAGTGGTGTTTGCCCCCAAAAAGTGTGATTAGGTCACGTGCACGTGTGTTTGCATGCTGCCACACAATCAGTTTAAGCCCTGACGCCTTCTGGCCACTCACATGCTAATTAGGTGGCACCGTGCTCCGTGCAGCGTCGTGAGTATGTTTGTGCGTGCTTGTGTGTGTGCGCCTGTGTGTTTGTTGATGTGTGTGTATATGTGCTTGGGATTTTGTTTGCATTTGTGCTGTTATTAACGCTTGTAAATAGTCGGCATATAAGTTTGTGTGCAGGTCAGACGCCAATGGACGCAGAGACGATGCATGTGATTTTATTGATCGTTTGCTCTAATTGCCTGCTTAAATCTGTAGATTTATGACAAAAATCATTCACAGCTTCACAGGTGTATGCCTGGTGTATGTGCGCTGTGTTTTTCTGTATGCTGTATTTCCTGCCCCTGCTTACCTCTGGCGCTTATCATAACATGCTTACCTGACTAGCATTTAAGCATATCCATTCTGGCACACGCTGCGGCAACAGCCAGTCTCTCTCTCTCTCTCCCTCTCCCTCTCCCTCTCCCTCTCCCTCTCCCTCTCCCTCTCCCTCTCCCTCTCC
>Ga0307942_1001140_pt1:15000-20732 | contig 20732 bp, 20 predicted proteins | sample OrgLakmetagen175_FD_201846 | JGI IMG/M metagenome (GOLD analysis project Ga0307942, IMG submission 201846) | Saline water microbial communities from Organic Lake, Antarctica - #175 | ecosystem: Environmental > Aquatic > Non-marine Saline and Alkaline > Saline | place: Antarctica... | reverse complement strand
ACCTTTGCACGCGTGCCTTTACGTGTGCCACCATTGCATGCGAGCCTAGCGTGTGCCACCTTTGCACGCGTGCCTGGCGTGTGCCACATTTGCATGCGAGCCTTTACGTGTGCCACCTTTGCACGCGTGCCTTTACGTGTGCCACCATTGCATGCGAGCCTAGCGTGTGCCACCTTTGCACGCGTGCCTGGCGTGTGCCACTATTGCATGCGAGCCTGGCGTGTGCCACCTTTGTATGCGAGCCTGGCGTGTGCCACTATTGCATGTGAGCCTGGCGTGTGCCACCATAGCATGCGAGCCTGACGTGTGCCACCTTTGCACGCGTGCCTTTACGTGTGTACGCCTTGTCAGATGGTCTGCTCGCGTTGTGCGTAAACAGACATTGCATCACAGGAACACACACACACACACTTAGCTGGGAGGGAGCTTGGGGGCACGGCACCAGCACAAGATATCACATTCTCATGAGTGTGTGCTTGGATTTTGAGTATAATACGTGCGTCTCACGCATAACAGCTCGACCTATTGTTCACTTGTTTATAATGTGTGTGTTTTTCATTATTATTACATTTTCCTGTTATCCGTGTGTCGCACACGTATTACATGTGTGTTTTACAATGGGCGTTGTGCACATGCAGTGGCTGCGTGTCACAATACAGTGGAAACACAGCGAAGCAGTGTTTGAGCTGACAGGCTGAGTTTCAATGGAGTAGCTGGCCGTTTGAATTTAGGAGGCTGCATGGTGCACAATACAGTGGAAACACAGCGAAGCAGTGTTTGAGCCGGCAGGCTGAATTTCAATGGAGTAGCTGGCCGTTTGAATCTAGGAGGCTGCATCGTGCACAATACAGTGGAAACACAGCAAAGCAGTGTTTGAGCCGGCAGGCTGAATTTCAATGGAGTAGCTGGCCGTTTGAATCTAGGAGGCTGCATCGTGCACAATACAGTGGAAATACAGCGAAGCAGTGTTTGAGCCGGCAGGCTGAATTTCAATGGAGTAGCTGGCCGTTTGAATCTAGGAGGCTGCATCGTGCACAATACAGTGGAAACACAGCGAAGCAGTGTTTGAGCTGGCAGGCTGAGTTTCAATGGAGTAGCTGGCCGTTTGAATCAAGGAGGCTGCATCGTGCACAATACAGTGGAAACACAGCGAAGCAGTGTTTGAGCTGGCAGGCTGAGTTTTAATGGAGAAGCTGGCCGTTTGAAAAACCTCAAACCCTTTCATGCTCGCTGCAGTGAGATGGAAGCGTGAGTGTGTGTGTATGTGTGTGTGTGTGTGCGTGCGTGCATGTGCGTGCATTTGTGCGTGTGAAACACGCACATATTAACGACTTGCACACACAATCTACTTCTCTCATACACCCACTCATGTACGAATTACAGCAGCTTAGGGGAGGAACACACATATACACACACAAATAAACGCACGCACACGCACAAGCACACGTACGTACATGCATATGCACATGGCCAACACGCACGCACACACACACACTTGTGTACTGAAAATGGTACTCAAAATGGCATGCTGAAGCGGACCACAGCAGTAGATTGTGTGTGCATGTGCATGTGTGTGTGTGTATGCATGTGTGTGTGTCTGAGGAAGGTAATTCTCTGTCGCCAGACGGCTGTGTACGTAAAAGGGCAACAGTGGTGACGGACACAGGGACATACACAGGGACACACACAGGGACACACACAGGGACACACACAGGGACACACACAGGGACACACACAGGGACACACACAGGGACACACACAGGAACACACACTGGGACATACACAGGGACACACACAGGGACATACATAGAGACACACACAGGGACACACACAGGGACACACACAGGGACACACACAGGGACACACACAGGGACAGTGGATCGGAATGTGGAGGTCTTAACACTAAGGTGTGATCGTGTGAGCACGGAGGGCGGGGGCGTGCACCCGGGATTTGCTGATGTGCTGTGTCAAATTACTGTGTGTGTCCGGAATAATTGCTGTCTGCTGTGTCAAGTCACTGTGTGTGTGTGTGTGTGTGTGTGTGTCCAGAAATTGCTGTGTCTGAGTGCCTGTGTAAGCCAGTGTGTAACCCTCTGTTCGGAAATTGTTGTGTCTGCTGCGTCAAATTGCTGTGTTTGCTGTCTCAATTGCTGCGTCTAAGTGCCTGAATAACCCTGGAATCATATTGCAGGAAGCAACCCAACCCTCCAAGCCATGCACCTCACTCTTCTGCACCCACACAGTGAAAGTACGAAACACATTTCAAAAAGCAACGCAACCTGCAAAACCGAGCACTTAATTCTTCCGCACCCACAAACTGAAACTAAGAAACGCATTGCAGGAAGCAATCCAACCCTCCAAGCCATGCACCTCACTCTTCTGCACCCACACAGTGAAAGCAGGAATCATCTTGCAGGAAGGAACAACGCTACCATTGAAGCCAAACACTTTACCAATCCGCACCCACCCTGGAGAAGATAGCGCCGATGGCGACACTGATGACAGACATAAGGGACAAGGAAGACAGGGAGCCTGCAAAGCTGATCCACTTGCCCAGCTTGGCCGCCAGCAGCGCTGCGCGAAGGTATAATTTAAGAAAATTTAAAGCAAAAAAGCGTTTGGTGTCAGAGTTGTGTCCACAAGCGGCAAAGCTGATCCACTTGCCCAGCTTGGCCGCCAGCAGCACTGCGCGAAGGTATAATGTAAGAAATAAAATGCGTATGGTGTCAGAGTCATGTCCACAAGCGGCAAAGCTGATCCACTTGCCCAGCTTGGCCGCCAGCAGCGCTGCGCGAAGGTGTAATGTAAGAAACAAAAAGCGTATGGTGTCAGAGTCATGTCCACAAGCGGCAAAGCTGATCCACTTGCCCAGCTTGGCCGCCAGCAGCACTGCGCGAAGGTATAATGTAAGAAACAAAAAGCGTATGGTGTCAGAGTCATGTCCACAAGCGGCAAAGCTGATCCACTTGCCCAGCTTGGCCGCCAGCAGCGCTGCGCGGATTTGAAGGAGTCAGAGGTGCGCTGCGTGAAGCTCTGACATTGTGCAACATTCCGTAACCAAGATGTGAGACATGCACTCTGTAATGCCACACAAACCACACACCGTACACACAATGCGCCAGAGCAACGTGCACGCCATCCTGCACTCGTCATCCCCGCCTCAAGCAGGGCCAACTCACTCAAAGGCAATAGAGCAAACAGGGCCAACTCACTCATAGGCAATAGGGCAAACAGGGCCAACTCACTCATAGGCAATAGGGCAAACAGGGCCAACTCACTCATAGGCAATAGAGCAAACAGGGCCAACTCACTCATAGGCAATAGGGCAAACAGGGCCAGATCACTCATAGGCAATAGGGCAAACAGAACCAACTCCCTCATAGGCAATAGAGCAAACAGGGCCAACTCACTCATAGGCAATAGGGCAAACAGGGCCAGATCACTCATAGGCAATAGGGCAAACAGGGCCCAACTCAGTCATAGGCAATAGAGCAAACAGGGCCAACTCACTCATAGGCAATAGGGCAAACAGGGCCTACTCACTCATAGGCAATAGGGAAAACAGGGCCAACTCACTCATAGGCAATAGAGCAAACAGGGCCAGATCACTCATAGGCAACAGAGCAAACAGGGCCAGATCACTCATAGGCAATAGGGCAAACAGGGCCAGATCACTCATAGGCAATAGAGCAAACTGGGCCAACTCACTCATAGGCAATAGGGAAAACAGGGCCAGATCACTCATAGGCAACAGAGGGTCTGCTCTGTTTGTGCAGTTCTACACATGCTGAGCTCTAGTACCTTGACGACTTTAATGTTCAAACAAACAAATTACCTGCGATGAAAAAAGTCTTGTCGCCGATCTCGGACAGGAAGATGAGGGAGAAGGCGGCAAGGAAGCCACTCCTGCCTAGAGGCCCATTTACGAGTACATCCTGTGTATGAGTGTGTGTGTGTGTGTTTGCATGTGTGCGTGTATTTGTATGCATGTGTGTATACATGTGCATGTGTACAATTTATACGCAATTTGCGCTACCCATATCCTGCTTAAAGGCCCATTTACAGTCGCGTTTTATGTTTGATGTTTTGTGTGTGCATGTGCGTGTGTGCGTGTGTGTATGCATGTGTGTATACGTGTGCATGTGTACCATTTATACGCAATTTGCGCTACCCATATCCTGTTTAGGGGCCCATTTACAGTTGTGTTTTATGTGTTTATGTGTGTGTGTGCGTGTGTGTGTATGGACCCGTAACACAGACATTTTGTCAAATAAAGCAGAGCTCCTCATGTATGAGCACACACAACTAACAGCACACGTGCTGAGTCTGGGCCAGGATTGAATAAGCACACACACAACTAACAGCACACGTGCTGAGTCTGGGCCAGGATTGAATAAGCACACACACAACTAACTGCACACGTGCTGAGTCTGGGCCAGGGTTGAATGAGCACACACACAACTAACTGCACACGTGCTGAGGATGGGCCAGGGTCATAGAATTACAGCACCAGCTTAATGTAGTCATTTGCCATTTACAAGACAGTGCTTAATGGTGTGCACTCAGGAATACAGCACCAGCAACACATTTCGCAAAAGAACATCTCTACTAGACAGACAGTGCTTAATGGTGCGCACTCAGGAATACAGCACCAGCTACACATTTCGCAAAAAACCATCTCTAGACGGAACATCTCTGTCTCTCTAGACAGAACATCTCTCTCTTTCTAGACAGAACTTCTCTCTCTAGACAGACAGAATTCTCTCTCTAGACAGAACTTCTTCAGACAGACTTCTCTCTCTAGACAGAACTTCTCTCTCTAGACAGAACATCTCTAGACAGAACATCTCTACACTGTTCGCAAGAACGTCTCTAGACAGACAGTGCTTAATGGTGTGTACTGTCTGTACAGAGACTTTCTTTACTTGAAGGTGTGTACTGCCTGTATAGATATTTTCTTTTCTTTAAGGTGTGTACTGTCTGTTTAGAGATTTTCTTTACTTAATGGTGTGTACTGTCTGTATAGAGATCTTCTTTACTTAAAGGTGTGTACTGCCTGTACAGAGATTTTCTTTGCTTAAAGGTGTGTACTGCCTGTCACAAGATTTTTTTGAATTGAAGGTGTGTACTGGTGGTTCAGGCCAAATCTAGACCCTACACGTGTATGCGTGTTCAAGCACACATGACAAACTCACTTGAGCACACACACAACTGCACACAAACAATGCCTGTGATAGCACGGACACACATCATCGTACAGTGTATGGGCCTGAGAGCACACCCAACTGGATACACAATGCCTGTCATAGCACGAGCACGCCTCATCGTAAAGTGTATGGGCCTGAGAGCACACACAACTGCACACAAACAATGCCTGTGATAGCACGGACACACACCACCGTACAGTGTATGGGCCTGAGCACACATAACTGCACACACAACGCCTGTGATAGCACGAGCACGCCTCATCGTACAGTGTGTGGGCCTGAGCACACAATCGCACACACAACGCCTGTGATAGCACGGACACACATCGTACAGTGTACGGGCCTGAGAGCACACATAACTGCACACACAACGCCTGTGATAGCACGGGCACATATCATCGTACAGTGTATGGGCCTGAGCACACACAATCGCACACACGTTTCACAAGTCGTGAACTTAAGCGCACTTTTTAAATGCACCTCAACACCCTGAACACCCTCTCTAAACAGCTAGTTGGACACACA
>Ga0307942_1001140_pt1:0-12500 | contig 20732 bp, 20 predicted proteins | sample OrgLakmetagen175_FD_201846 | JGI IMG/M metagenome (GOLD analysis project Ga0307942, IMG submission 201846) | Saline water microbial communities from Organic Lake, Antarctica - #175 | ecosystem: Environmental > Aquatic > Non-marine Saline and Alkaline > Saline | place: Antarctica: Organic... | reverse complement strand
CATCCTCACATACTCCAACGTGTAGGCCTGGATATGGCTAGAGGGGAGCTGGAGCTGTACTTCAAGGCTGCCACCAAGCTACCAAAGGTGTGTTTGGGTGGGTGGGTGGGTGTTGGGTTAACTAATTGTTTGGTAGGGGGTAAGTTTGCAGGCATCAATAAGGGGGGGAATGCATTTTCAATAGGGGAAGGGACATGTGTTTAACATTTTATGTGATTGAAGTTGATGTTGGTTGTGGCAGACTCACACTGTATTGCACGCTCTGAGCAAAGAGGGACATCAGTATGTATGTATGGCACGTTGGCCAGAAAGCATTTATGTGACTCAAATTAATGTTGGTTGTGGCAGACTCACACTTTATTGCAAGCTCTGAGCAAACAGGAAGTCAGACTGGCTGAAGCTTAGGGTAGGCCAGGACTGTTGTTTCACACGCGTTGAGCAAACAGGAAGTCAGACTGGCTGATGTTCAGGGCAGGCCAGAATTATGGATATATTGCATTCCCAGCAGGGAACCTTCAAGGTAGCCGTTCATAGTATGTATGTAAGGCATATTGGCCAGAATCGTGTGTACCTGTTTCTTGTTACCGTATATGTCCATAATAACATTCTTGCTAAAAATACCGCGCACACATGCACGGAGTTGGCCGGTGTTTATGTATAGAAAAGTACGTATGGGAAATATATATGAAACTATGTATGAAATTATACCGCTTACACATGCACGGATTTGGTCGGTGCATTCGTATATACATGATTTTAATGGCAGGGAAATTACCACACGTACGGTCATGTACGGTGAAGATGCACGATTCAGGCCAACCCTACTTATGTCCTAGTGTAAGCGCATGCTGTGCGGTTGTGGAAGCCGGGCGGTCTTGCCGATTTCATTAACCTCCCCAGGATCACGTAATGCCTCGTGGTACCTAAACGTTAAGTCGTTTGAGCATTGACTCGTCCACGCATGGACAAACGTGCATAACAAAAAGGAAGCCAAGGCATGCAGGATACTACAAAAGGATCAAGGGGTCAGGTTGAAGGGCATGCAGCATACGCCTGGACGTACATATAGCTGTGTACGATGTCATGATGTCATGCACGCGTGGCTCTGTGCTTGAGGTTCCGTGCACATGCACACACACACACTCACGCACTCACACACGCGCGCACACACACGCATGCACGCACACACCGTGCCTAAGACAAAAATCGGCCAGGACCTAAAAACATGTCATTTTTTATGATGTGGTGACTTAGCAGGGGGTGTACCCACAGAATCTACAAATAGGATTGATTGGGTAGTATTTAAGGTGTGGACTCTGGCGGCTCATCCTGGATCTGACTCAGCCTATGTCTTGACAGTAAACTGCTCAAAGAGGAGGGGAGAACTTGCCAGAGGTGGACCTCCAGATGTATGGGCTCCATATGATGGACTGCTATGTAGTTCAAGGGCATCTCCAAGTTTCTGGGCACCCGGAAGCTCTAATAATAAACATACGTGCATTACCGAGCATTCTCCTTTGCGGTTTTTGATCAAAAGTTGCCTGGGTGTTGGGCGGTCACCCAGGGCCAAATCAGTCGTCACTCGCGCGAGAGCCACTCCTCTGTCAATCGCACGCCCGAGCGTGGGGCGAACATCAGGGCCAACTCAGTCGTCACTCGCGGGAGAGCCACTCCTCTGTCAATCGCACGCCCCAGCGTGGGGCAAATTTCCCTGTGTTGATAACGTCTTTCACGGTTTGCATGTGACACTGATGGACAGCTTGCATGTGACACTGACAGACGGCCTTCCACGGTGAGGGTTGATCCCATACCTACCCCAAAACCAAATGGAAAGGAGCTGGTCGCCTGCAGACATGGTCCTTTGTGAACAGACTCGCTCACGGGCCACATGCTGACTTCTCAGCACCTCAGATCAAAGATGAAGGCTTCCCTCCCCCTGCAGCGCGCCATTGCGCTGCTGGCTTTGACGTGCTCTGCTCCTTCCTACCTACCTACTAGTTCAATTATTGCAACGTCATCATAGCCTTTTGATGTTTAGCTGTTATTCATGTTAAGTAGAAGTGGTCAGCTCGCCACCCGTACTTCGTAAGAGTGGAGGAGCAGCTCCCGCATGAGCATATTAATCTCTGTATCAGGCAACCAGAGCGAGATGCTCAAATGTTCTAGGGACTAGGGGGCAGGCTGCATCAATGTCACTGTTTTGCAGTAAGGGTATTTAAGCAGCAGTAGCAGAAGCAACAGCACACCTCAGCTGTATGGATCATTTTGAGCGTATGCAAGGTGTGGGTGAGCAGAGAGGAGCAGGGGCCTGAAAGCATATGCTCTAGCCCCTTTACCCAACAGCAGAGAGTGCTTGTGGCATTTGTGGTGCAGGAGTGAGCAGTTTCTGAGGGAACCGAGTTAGAGGTTGCCCTGAAATGTTTTGCTCAGATATTAAGCTGACGCTGAATACAACGAACCCAACCTGAGACACAGAAGCGTGCAGTCTGTAAGGGTCTGGCGCTAGAGGAATCCCTCACGCATTCGCTCTGACCACGGCACTGGCAGATGAGAAATGTATTTTTACTTGAGATGCAGGAGTGGGGTGGGCAAATTTCAAGGGTGATGAGCTAGAGGAATCCCTCACACATTCGCTCTGACCACGGCACTGACAGATGAGAAATGTATTTTTACTTGAGATGCAGGAGTGGGGTGGGCAAATTTTGAGGGTGATGAGCTAGAGGAATCCCTCACACATTCGCTCTGCCCACGGCACTCGCACTGGCAAACGAGAAACACTTGAATTAAGAGGCAGGAGTGGGCAATTTTTGAGGGTCTGGCGCTGTACAAAATTCTCTCACGTTCGTTCCGACCACCGCAATGCCAAACGAGAATTAGTCAAATTAAGATGCAGGAGTGGGCAATTTCGAGGGTCTGGCGCTGTAGAAATCCCCACACATTCGCTCTGACCACTGCACTAATACATGAAAATTGTTTCATTTGAGATGCAGGAGTGGGCAATCCTTGAAGGCCCAGAGCTAGAGGAAGCTCTGGCCTCCGTGAGGAATACGGTGGAGCTCATCGTCAAGGTGGGTTCAGGACAAGGTTTGAGTGCGTGCAACCGTTTTGTTTAGTTTGGATTACAAAGGCTTATAATTTAGGATGGCCGCTCAACCTATGAGAACGAGTTAAACTTCAAAACAAATTAACAAGTAAATTGTATATACAGCGTATACAATGCGTATATAATGCATGTATAATAACATAAACCGCATATATACACACACGCACACACACATACCAAACACACACCACACACTTCTAGCCAACCCTACAAATACACATTGTAATTTTAGTTACATATACCCAGTTTGATATCAACATTCAACCTAGTTTCGAGTACACATACTCATAGCGTTGCGTTCCAAATCAGAAGACTTACATTCGAATACGTTGGCTTGCCGATGGTTTGATAGACCCCTCCGATATGTATCTCAACATAAAAGGTATGCATGTGAAGGTTTAGCCTTAAACTTTCTTACATTTGTACATAGGAAGTTGTGTGTGTGTCAAGATGAACATCTACTCTTTTTTGCCTTACAGGGTTCCCTGTCGTACGCGCCCGTCCAATTTCGGCCTCCCCCTCTCAGGGTACTAGTTTTTCTCTACACATGCACACACACACACATACACACACACATACACACACACACAAACACACACACACGCACACACACACGCTCCTGTATAGGTTGACGAGGATGGTGACAAGCTACCGGCATCGCAATTCCCTGATTTCAGAGGACTGCAAATCACCCAGGTGGGCAAAACGTGAAAGCTCTCTCACACACACACACACACACACTTGCACACGCACATACACACACACACACGCAAGCACAAGCATGCACACACACACATTCACACACACATTCACACACACACACATACACACACACATGCTTTAGGAAAGGCTCCAATTGTTGTATTATCCAGCGCCCTGCCAACGTACAGTTTGTTTTTTAACAAATTTTGTTTCACGCGTAAATGTGTATACATCCAATTGACAAACACAAAATGTTTTTTCCCGACAAACGCAAATGTCTATCGTTTCAGTTGACAAATCACAGGTGAATGAATATCCTTTTTTATGCCTCTGTGCTAAAACCTTTGTTTGTAAAGTGGCTGTTTGGAGCCAAGGCAAACACAATGTTTTATCGTTTCAGTTGGCTAATCCGTTCTAATGCTTTCGTGCTCAAACCCTGTTAAAGTGGCTGATTGGATTTAAAGTCCTGAGCGACAGTGGAGTCTTTCTCGTCTTCCTGGATCTCCGAGATCAGTGAAGTTCCCCCGCGCGGGGTAGGGTCTGGAAATTTTGGTCTGGGAAAACTGGAGTTATTTCCCATTATTTTCCCATTCATCCCGGGCTACCTGCAATTAAATTATTTTAGTTCCGGGTTGCGGGCATTGGCAGAGCCGAAAGTTTAGCTCTGCTAGAGTAAAAAACCATAAGGACGAGAGTGCCTGGCAGGCACGCGCCAGGGGAGCTAGCCCAGCCACTCCATCGGCTACTTCTTTAATCTGCAAGCAGATTCCGTTTGTCACTCGTTTAATGCATTAATGCATGCATTCATCATGCTGTCGGATAATGAGGGCAACTTTGAGTTCGAAGTGCATGGGGCTGGGCTGCTGCACGTGAGGGGCCTACCGAGGGAGGCTGGGCTGCTGCACTTTAGGAGCTTACTGAAGGAGGCTTGGCTGCTGCACGTGAGGGGCCTACTGAATATGGCTGGACTGCTGCTCGTGAGGGGCCAACTGAAGGAGGCTGGGCTGCTGCACGTGAGGGGCCTACTGAATATGGCTGGACTGCTGCTCGTGAGGGGCCTACTGAAAAAGGCTGGGCTGCTGCACGTGAGGGGCCTACTGAATATGGCTGGGCTGCTGCTCGTGAAGAGCCAGCTGGATGAGGCTGCATAGGAGGCTGCAGCTGCTGGGGTTGGCAGGGGAAGAGAACTTCCATGATGCGAGGGCCCCTGTTCTGAGGACCCTGCTCCCCCTAGCGCTACCTCCCCCTCCCAGCTGAGCCTGCACCTGCAAGCTCAAGCTCAGCATGCTTCTTGATGTTATGAAGTGTCTTCCGTCCTTTATTCCAGCTCCCTTAAAACAAACCTTAACACAGCGCAAAATTTCTTTTTGCCTGAAGCCTCACATACTTTTTGAAACCTTGTGCAGGCAACCTCAATTTTATTTAAGTCCCTGATCTTCACTGTCCGAATTCCTCAACCATTCTGTCAACTACTCTGCTAGATTTGTCCATGCCAGACGTGCCCTGTGTAATACCACAACCATCTTTCGTCTAGATCCGGCTCCAGGCCAAACCAACAATGCTCCTGATCCCCATTGATTTTTCTTACCTGTGGTTTAGGATTTCAAGGCACTTGATTCCAATTCAAATCCGATTCCAATTGAAATCATTTTTCTAGTTTGTGTTGATAGACAGGCTTTGTTTTGTTTTTCTGCAACACATGACCGATACCAATGTGCGCTGCCAAGAAAGGCTAAAATGATCATAGTTGCCTGCACGTGGTGGTGGTGGTGGTGGTGCGGTGGTGGTGGTGTGCGGTGGTGGTGGTTGTGGTGTGGTTGTGGCTGTGGCGCAGGCTTAATTTACGGATTTACAGATTTTCATGGGGGACCTTCAGCCAGACTGTTCGGCTGATCGGCCTGTGATTGATCCTCGCCTGTTAACAATAAAGACAAAAGAAAAAAGTGGCTGTGGCGCAGGCTTGAGGAGGCTAAAATCCTGTTGGGCATACACAGCAATTTGCGCGGAGGCTGTCATCAATGATGCACTACAACATTCGACCTGCTGCATCTGTATTATCCAACCTGCTGCAGGCCATGATGAATGACTTGTGGCGATGGCGCAGGCTTGGAGGAGGCCAAGACTCTGAGCAAATGCCCCATCAGGTAAGTGGAAAGAACCATGCTTAGGACACTTTATCAATTGGGAGGCTATTCCTAACCCTTATGTGAGGCTGCTCCTCACTTTTATGCAATCCTGCCCCTTATCTAGGCATTTTATGCTCCCTTTTTGTTGAGGTACATATTGGAGGTCTCATACACCATTGGCAAGCAAACGCGTTGATGTGCCCCAACATCTCGCCGTCAAATTTTGCGCTGTTGGTTTTGAATGGGATATGGGATGAGGTGAGTAGGTAGGCCTAAGACACCATTGGCAAGCAAACGCGTTGTCCCTTTTTGCCGAGGTACATATCGGAGGTCTCACTCACCTAGGCAAGCACAAAGGCAAAAACAATCCTGCCTCCAGACTCACTGACAACACACATCCACTCTGCTTAAACCCAGCAGCAGCATCCCTTATAGGCAGCCATAACCATTTATATACGGTGTATATACGGTATTTAGGCAGGGAAATCACCAAATGTACAGTCATATGCGGTGTAAACGTACGGTCCTGGCCAACGCTATTTACGTACATCTAGCCTCACTGACAACATACACCCACTCGGCTAAAAATCAACAGCATCACTTACGTACACCCAGCTTCACTGACACACACACCAACTCAGTTTGATCTCAGCTGTGCCTGACTCTGCCTAGACTTAACTCTGCTTAGACACAACTGCCTCACCACCATCCAGCCTCACTGACGTACACCCTCTGCTTAGACTTAACAGCCTCACTGGCATAGACCCACTCTGCTCAGACTCTCCAATATCACTGACATAAAATCCACTCTGCTCAGACTCAACAGCCAGACTTTCATCCCCAAGTTGTGAGCCAGCTTTAGACGTGGGCAGTAGTGAAGCAGCAGTGCTATAGGTTTGTAGGGCAGTAGATTTGTAGGGCGGTAGGTTTGTAGGGCAGTAGTGATGCAGCAGTGCAATAGATATGAAGGGCTAAAAACAGCTGTATCAAAAGCTCACTCGCTCGTTTATCATATCCAGCACTTTCTGTTCAATCTGAATAGGTTTGGCAACAATCGTATGTTCATGCACGCATCCTCTTCAAAATCTGTACACTTACTGTACACACATGTGTAGAGTTGGCCAGGACCATACATATACGGTGTATATACAGTATTCTAGGCAGGGAATCATCGACCACAAGGTGTGTATGTACGGCTCTGGCCAACCCTACAGATGTGAGTATTCAACATTTTTGATTACATACACTGAATTGTATTAACAAGTCAAAATTTCATACACTGTACACGTGTATACATGTGTATGAATTCAAAGTTCGAATTACACATTGATCACATGCATTCGTATCAAACTTCATAGTTCACTGTACAAACGTATACATATATGAGCTGTGTGACCCTGACCCTTGAGAACGGACCTCCCATCACCCCTCCCCTCTTTGGTGCACCTTAAAAAACGGACCTCCGTTCACCCCTCCCCTGTTTTAAGCACCTTACTAAAACGGACCTCCGTTCACCCCTCGTCCTTTTTGTGTATGCGCAGGCAGCCTTACAAGATATTCAAAGATACAAGCCTGAGGTAAGCCCTGATTGATGATAATATTTGTGAGTTTGTCACAACCTTCGCTCCTGCGGCCAAACATTTCTGGGCAGCATGGTAAGTATGATGCACCTTGATATGAATCACTGTTTCACAGTTATAGTCAGGCAGACAAAAGGCAACATCAACTTCACGGCGCTCAGTGCAGAGGTATCTGTGCAGAGGTATCTGTGCTGAGGTATCCGTGCAGGGGTATCCGTGCAGAGGTATTCGTGCAGAGGTATTCGTGCAGAGGTATGCGTGCAGAGGTAGCAGTGCAGGGGTAGCAGTGCAGAGATATCCGTGCTGAGGTAGCAGTGCAGAGGTAACAGTGCAGAGGTATTCGTGCAGAGGTATGCGTGCAGAGGTATCTGTGCAGAGGTATCTGTGCAGGGGTATTTGTGCAGGGGTGTCTGTGCAGAGGTATTTGTGCAGAGGTATGCGTGCAGAGATAGCAGTGCAGGGGTATTTGTGCAGGGGTATTTGTGCTGAGGTATTTGTGCAGAGGTATCCGTGCAGAGATAGCAGTGCAGGGTTATTTGTGCAGGGGTATCCGTGCAGAGGTATCTGTGCAGGGGTATGCGTGCAGGGGTATCTGTGCAGGGGTATTTGTGCTGGGGTGTCTGTGCAGGGGTATTCGTGCAGGGGTATCCGTGCAGAGGTATCCGTGCAGGGGTGTCCATGCAGAGGTATCTGTGCAGGGGTGTCTGTGCAGAGGTATTAGTGCAGAGGTATTTGTGCAGGGGTGTCTGTGCAGAGGTAGCAGTGCAGAGGTAGCAGTGCAGAGGTAGCAGTGCAGAGGTATTCGTGCAGAGGTATTAGTGCAGAGGTATTTGTGCAGGGGTGTCCATGCAGATATATCCGTGCAGAGGTATTCGTGCAGAGGTATTCGTGCAGAGGTATTAGTGCACAGGTATTTGTGCAGGGGTGTCCATGCAGATATATCCGTGCAGAGGTATTCGTGCAGAGGTATGCGTGCAGAGGTATCTGTGCAGGGGTATTTGTGCAGGGGTGTCCATGCAGAGGTATCTGTGCAGAGGTATCCGTGCAGAGGTATCCGTGCAGAGGTAGCAGTGCAGAGGTATCCGTGCGGAGGTATTTGTGCAGGGGTATTTGTGCAGAGGTGTCCATGCAGAGGTATCAGTGCAGAGGTATTTGTGCAGGGGTATGCGTGCAGAGGTATCCGTGCAGAGGTAGCAGTGCAGGGGTAATTGTGCAGGGGTGTCCATGCATATATATCTGTGCAGAGGTATGCGTGCAGAGGTATCCGTGCAGAGGTAGCAGTGCAGGGGTATTTGTGCAGGGGTGTCCATGCATATATATCTGTGCAGAGGTATCCGTGCAGAGGTAGCAGTGCAGGGGTATTTGTGCAGGGGTGTCTGTGCAGAGGTATTTGTGCAGAGGTTTGCGTGCAGAGATAGCAGTGCAGGGGTATTTGTGCAGGGGTATTTGTGCTGAGGTATTTGTGCAGAGGTATCCGTGCAGAGATAGCAGTGCAGGGGTATTTGTGCAGGGGTATCCGTGCAGAGGTATCTGTGCAGAGGTATCCGTGCGGTATGAGCAGCTGGTTAATTTAGGCATACGCACAGTGCTCATAAGTAGGGTTGGCCAGAACCGTATATACACACCGTATATGACCGTATATTTGGTGATCTCCCTGCCAAGTGTACCGTATATGCACCGTATATATATGGTTCTGGCCAACCCTACTCATAAGGTGTTTGACATGCACAGCAGCTGGTTGATTTAGGCGTACGCACAGTGCTCATAAGGTGTTTGACGTGCATAGCAGCTGGTCATAATTGGCGCACCCAACAATCAGTGTACTCTCCTGTCTGCGCAGAAAGAAATTGTTATGCATTTGTGTGTGTATGTAATGGAGACACTTTGGTCTGCAGTGGTTGTGGCGGTACGGATGTCAGTTATGTGATTGTCATCCTACTGCAAGGTCGGTCTCCCTCGCTGCTTGACTCAAACTTTGAGCCAAACTTTGAGTCAAAGCACCTCATCAAATCAAACTTGAGTCAAAGCACCTCCTTCCTGACCTGATGGTGCCATGCTCACGCACGCTAAAAACAGTGCAGTGTGCTTCTTGCAAGTAAGAATTTACTAGTAATATACTAATAAAACTCAGACAGTGAAAACTGCTCCCCATGTAAAGCAAGGAGCCTTCCTTCCTCCTACTCTTCTATTCCTAAGTCCTATCCTAATAATGTATGTGGCTCAATAGGCCTAATATATATATAGGATATTATTTCTTATCCAATAGATCCTTAAGTGTTCTTGATACACGTTGAAGACAGGACAAGGGAAAAGTGTCACTGCCCACACTGACAAGAAAATCAGAAGGGGCTGACTGAGCCAAAAAAAGGGTGTTTTTAAAATGTGGCATAACTGGCAAGCTCCAAATTTAATAATATGAAATATGAATCCTTGCTCTGTCCATGCGTGTAAAATTTGGAGCTTGCCAATTTTGGGGCGTGTGCTTAATTTGTTGTGGCGTGCAGGCCATTTTTTACCCCAGTTTTTTTTATCATACCAACTCACCCACTTCACCAATCTGGAATATTTTTAGGTGTATAATTTTTATTGAAAAAGAATATCATTGCAACAAAAATGAAAGAAAACGGCTGAGTGGTTGGTGTTTTATGAGAATTTGAGCCATTTTCCCATGGACATCACCACATTAGGGCTTAAATGCACCATTTGTGCTTATCCAGTCTATCTCAGCACGCAAAGTGACCCACATAAAACTGGGCACACGCTCGGGTAGCTCTCAATGCCGGCTACACTTCGGTACTAAAATGGTGTCGATCGGATGAAGTGGCTGTGAGTGGCTGCCTTCTGAATGCAAAAATGCACATTTTCAGGCATTTCCTCCGTTAGCCCCCTCTGATATTATTTCTTATCCAATAGATCCTTAAGTGTTCTTGATACACGTTGAAAACAGGACAAGGGAAAAGTGTCACTGCCCACACTGACAAGAAAATAATTATATTGTTATACAAATGACCAACACGGGACACAGAAAAGGCGGTCATGAGGCATGCCTTGTACTTCACCCATTCTCACTCCCCTTATCTTTTGTGCCCACATTGACAAGAAAAAATAAATGTACACAAATGACCAACTTGGGACACAGAATAAGCGGTCATGAGGCATGCCTTGTACTTCACCCATTCTCACTCCCCTTATCTTTTGTGCCCACATTGACAAGAAAAAATAAATGTACATGACCGACACAAGACACAGAAAAGGCGGTTATGAGGCATGCCTTGTACTTCACCCATTCTCACTCCCCCTTATCTTTCGTGCCCACACTGACAAGAACAATATAATTACACAAATGACCGACACAAGACATGGGAGAAGCAGACATGAGGCATGCCTTGTACTTCACCCATTTTCACTTCTTTTGTCTTTTGTGCCCACACTGACAAGACAAGTGGGGGAAGCGTTGCAAGCAACGCTGAAATGTTGGCGAAGCAGTTGTGGGCGTCTTCCTTATTTGCGTGCAACCTTATAACAGACTGCCTGATTTCTTTTGTTGCGTGCATGCGTGCGTGCTTGCATGTGTTTCTTGTGCCCGTGCATGCCCTGGAAGCAACGCTAAACCCTAGAAGCAACATTAAAAAAGATGCTCATTCCTGTTCAGCCTGTTTCTTCTGCGATGTAGAGGATGTAAGACACGTACTGAACGTCAGCTGCAAGCGCTTGCACTTAACCTGAACAGATAGAGAGCAAAGAGTCAAATAGCATTCTGGCGTAACAGAAACCAATCTTTTCTGTGGAATGCTTGCCTCTGTGTTGCACAGGACATAGAGAAGATCACTTCGTCGCTGCTGGACCAGCTGCCCATGAGCGACGAGCAAAAGTACGAAATGAGCGGAGCCATGGAAGGGGTGGGTGCTGGGTTCTTTTGAAGATCGTGCAAAACAGTTTGTTCTCCGTTTCGTTTTGCCGTGTGTACATGCACTTTGCCGGCAGATTTAGATTAAAATAAAAATTACATGGGTACCTTCAGCCTAACTGTTTGGCTGATCGGCTGTGACTAGTCCTTGCCAGTCAACAATAAATTCATACGCTCAGACACAAAAAGCCTGTGACTGGTCCTCGCCAGTCGTCGATAAATCCATTGCCGGCAGAGAATGAGATGCATGTAGCCACAAAAGGGAGAGTTTGAGTGAAGTACCGTTTTGCCGCGTAGGACATGGCCCTGCACTCGCTTATGTGTGTAAAGTGTTGCTTTGCATGTCCTGCTGCTACATAAGCTTATGTTTCATTGATTGATTTGTTGGGACCTACGGTTGAGCAGCCATGCCAGGCTGGAGGCCTTGGATCCAAATAAATAAAGCTTCATAAGTAGGGTTGGCCGAGACTGTATATATATACATTGTATATGACCGTATATTTGGTGATTTCCCTGCCAAACATACCATATACACGCCGTATATGTTTGGTTCTGGCCAGCCCTATTCATAAGGCAAGGCCCTGTGGTTTTGTAACAAGTGCAATGACGCAACAGCTGTCGTGTCTGTGTCTGTGTTTGTGTTCGTGTTCGTGTTCGTGTTCGTGTTCGTGTTGGTGTTTGTGTTTCTGTGTGTTTGTGTTTGTGTTCGTGTTTGTGTGTGTTTTTGTGTTTGTGTTCGTGTTTGTGTCCGTGTTCGTGTTTGTGTTTGTGTTTGTGTGTGTGTGTTTGTGTTTGTGTTTGTGTGTGTTTGTGTTTGTGTTTGTGTTTGTGTGTGTTTGTGTTTGTGTTTGTGTTTGTGTGTGTTTTTGTGTCCGTGTTCGTGTTTGTGTTTGTGTCCGTGTTTGTGTTTGTGTTTGTGTTCGTGTTCGTGTTTGTGTTTGTGTTTGTGTTTGTGTTCGTGTTCGTGTTCGTGTTCGTGTTTGTGTTCGTTTTCGTGTTCGTGTTCGTGTTCGTGTTCGTGTTCGTGTTCGTGTTCGTGTTCGTGTTCGTGTTCGTGTTCGTGTTCGTGTTCGTGTTCGTGT
>Ga0307942_1001137_pt1 | contig 20740 bp, 31 predicted proteins | sample OrgLakmetagen175_FD_201846 | JGI IMG/M metagenome (GOLD analysis project Ga0307942, IMG submission 201846) | Saline water microbial communities from Organic Lake, Antarctica - #175 | ecosystem: Environmental > Aquatic > Non-marine Saline and Alkaline > Saline | place: Antarctica: Organic Lake... | reverse complement strand
CACACACACACACACACACACAAACCCACACACACACACACACACACACACACTCACACACACACACACTCTCACACACACCCACACCCACACCCACACCCACACCCACACCCACACCCACACCCACACCCACACCCACACACACACACACACACATGCTCGTACACACACACTCAAACACACATTCTCAAACACACACATACTCACACATACTTACACTCACACACTCACACACTCACACACTCACACACAAACACATACACACACACACACACACACACAACACACACACACAACACACACACACAACACACACACATACGCATGAGCACGAGCACGCGCACACATACACACACATACACGTGCGCGCGCACACACACACACACACATACACACACATACACGTATATATACACCCTCCCTCTCTCTCTCTCTCACTCTCTCTTCCATGCACACATCTTCTCAACTTTCCTGCATTGTCTCAAAGTGATGTAAAACTTAAATTTGCACTTCTCTCAGCCTGAAATGCAAATCCAAGCAGTGTTGCGTCCCAACACTCATCATCATTGACCAATTTTTAACAATAACTCTGTCCTTCCCCTCCCCTCATTCACGCAACCTCCCACAGACCATACCACACACAACCAAGTTTTAACAGTTCTTTTCTCACTTACTGCGCGCAGATCGCCTGATGGGCTACAAGGAGAATAGCGTGGAGGTCGCTCAAAACATCCCTGGCCAGCTGAAGCCTGAGGCCTACGCATAAGCAACATACAACAGCTGGGAAGTATGGGCTGCGTTTAGCAATGCGTGTACGTGTGGGTTATGTGGTGCCCAGTAATTTAAACCAGCCAGGCGAATTTTACCACCCTCTCAATATTGCCCATTTGAAGCTGTGAACGCTGGTGGCCTCAGGGTTATGTGAGGTAAAATGCTTGGCTTGACTGCCTTCAGGGTTTGCGTCAGGGGTTGCATGGGTGTGCTGAGCTGAAGTGAAGCAAGCCAGTGTCTTGCTTTTGAGACAGGGTGCCACTTTTTGTGCCTATGGTTAGAATATGTACAGTACACACGGATAGCGCTAGACTCCCTCTTTCTTGTATGTGAGGGGGTGCACTGCGTTTTGAGGGCAACTTTGTCTGTCGAGAAGGTTGTAGGTGTACTCACTCCCACCTGTAGAGCTGCGCTGTCACAACAGGCACAGGCGGAGTTCCCAGGAACGTGAAGGAGTCGCCTGTGACTGCCCCTTGTGTGTGTGTGCTTGGACTTGCTTTTATGAGGCACAAACTTCCTTTCTTTGTGCGTTTAGCATGGCGTGGTCGGCCTCGTGTGTTGGTTGTACTTGATAGGGTTTAATGGTGCTTTCTGTGTGGTCGAGTGGTGGCAGATCATGTGAAGCTGTTGCTGTCTGTCGGCGAACAGCTTCTACAGAAAACAAGTGAGGGCATGCAACGTACTGTGAGTGCACACACTACGCAAGGCGTAGCGGAAGATGGAAGGCAGTGTAGCTTTCTTTTGTGCTGTTGCAGGAGGCACAGTTAGGATGGAATCGACACAAGTGCATCGCGCTTGACAAGCAATCTGGGCTCCTTACACTTTGTTGATTAGGTTCTTACAGCCTGCGTTTTTTGAAATGCGCTGACTATAAAAAATGCCTTTTTATTTACATTACAGCTATTGCATGGCTTGCAGATCATGAATTGCAATTGTAAACTTGATCAAGTCCTAAGTCCTTATCATTCCTTCTTCCTTTTTCTCTCCTTCTTTCTCGACTGCAACACCTTACCCTATCAAACAGAACTACCCTATCAAACAGAACTATCAGGAGGCTGAAACGAGTTTCCAAAGGAAAGGCCTTCAGTCAAAGCGTGTGACTGCTAACCTGCTCCTAAAAAAACAATCAGTTCATATAGAAAAATTTTGAGTTAGTTGGTATTCTGGTGCAAAAAATTTGATACATCCTATGCTCTTGCCCCTGAGAATAAGGACTCATACCTCCTCAGGAGAAGGCTGAAACATCAAAGCTCTCTTTAAGCAAAAAGCTGGGACAGCAGAAAACTCATAACAAAAGAAACACTCAGAGATAAAAGCTGAAAACTCTGGAAGGCCCAGCCTGGGCTTCTCCCTAAGCCTCCTGGAATAGAAAAGACTTCACTGGTAGTGATGACACAGCAGCATGACCAAGAGAAGGGGTTATTGTTATGACCAGCAGCTGTATCAGTCAAAGTACAAGACAGATAGCGCCGCCGATTTTGTTATGAAGGATTGCGTGTCGATGCGTGAGCGGCTCTCAGCAAGGACGGCGGAGCGAGCTGTGCACAGGAATGCAGTCAACTCCACCTCTTGTGATGGTGGAGCCCTACGTGCTCCTGCTTACCCTTCCTAAAACACTAAGAAATGCTGACACAATACACAAACATTGCAAGACAGGCTGCCGCGTCTTTGCCTCCCCAGAGCTTAGGGGAAACTACTCAGACATGCTGTCTGAGCACATACAATTACATTGAGAGGGGTCTTCGGTTGTTCTTCTTGTACCGCCAATATCAAGTCCAGAAACTGGCAATAACAACAACTGGCTACTCCAATAGGAATCACGGAAAAGTATCCAATCGTTAACCGACCAAACTAGCCTGAACCAAAGGGGTCAACTAATAGCAAAAGGGTCAACTACTCGCGTTTTATGAGCAGGCTTGCAGTCGCACTTCCTTTTGACTGAAGACCTTTTTATGTAAACTCTGTATGTTGGGTCAGGGTAAGCATGATTGCATTTGGCTTGTTAAATATTTGTAGGCACCAATTTCCCTACCTGTGTCTTGGGATACATAGTTCCTTAAATAAGCCTGCAGTTCAAACCCGCCAGCCAGCCTGCTTACGTGACCTTTTGCTCTATACACAATTTGAAAAGGACGAGGTCCTCCTCTTGACTTTCTTGAAGGTTTTTCAAGTTGCCATTCGTTGCTTGCGTTGCACTGCACATAAGAAACAGTGTACATGAATGTGTATAAGAGAAATATGGCATTTACAAAAGCACGCTGCAAAAGGAGATAAGGAGATTACCTTTCCCCTCCTCCAGAAAAACACCTTCCACTATGACTCTTCTTGTACCTCCTTAAAGACAACTTTACTTGGGCCTAATTGCTGCTCCAATGCCATATTGGCAGAGTTTCAAGTCTGCTCCAGTGATACAAGCTCTAATTGCGTAGCCTCACGCCCACCTTCATCATCAATAACAAAGTAGTAATAAGTAATACGTATCTCTATATCATGTACCTTGTTCTGCCTCAAAGCAAATTCTGTGCAAAGAGACATCACACTTGCACTTAGGCCAGAAGTCACCCCATATATACCCAGAGAGATCACTCTCAAATTGACAAGTCGCCTGGCTGCACCATGAAGGCCCTGCACGTGACGTTGATTGCAATTGTCCAAACCTATACCTGCAAGGTAGGGGCGAGGTTATTGGTCTTTAGTGAGTGTGTGTACCCTTGCTTATTGTTATTAAAGCATGAAAGCGTTTGAAACAATTAGCAATTAGCCAAAATTAAAGAGGACAGACTTTGTTATCAGGTGCTGAGGTGCTGCAAATATTCACTTCCACACAAGGCAACAGGAAGGACGCAAGTTTCTATGAAGATGCAATGACGCCTACTTACTGGTAAGGTTGGGGCAGAAGGAGGCCAGAGACTCCAGGAAAGAGAGTATTGGAATTATCTGTTTTAAAAACTCGACACGTTGAATGCCTTGAGCGAATGAGGTTGCCGATGCACAAAGGTGGAGGACTGCCTCAGAGTGACAAATACTATAAGCAGCATCAACAATCCAAGACAGGTCCAAGTTTGCGAGGCGTACCCCCATTTCACATGCACTGTCAACACTGTCAACCGTGTCTAATTCGAGGTCCTTTATTTTTACTGTTCTGAGATTAGGAACAGCACTTCTCGGCACGCTAGCTAGCATATCTGCCAATTCGTTTGAGTCACCAACGAGATCACCAATGACAAGGCACTCTAGAGAGGAGGGCTTCTGAACAAACAAGTCAATGTGAGGCGTGTGTGAATATGCATGTGTAATTGACGCAGCTTAGGCAGGACTGTAGCGATCTTTGTGAGCTCATGTCCTGATAAGCTACTGACAGACAGCTCTCTCAGAGCTGTCAGCACTGCAAATGGGGCCAAATCCAAGCCATCTTGGTAACCTCCATGTTGGTATGGTAAGCTCAACACCTCCAAGCCTGCATATTCCCCCACACAAGATGACATCGTTACTCAGAAGGGCACACCTAGACAGGATGAAAGACTTCAAGGATTGCTTGACGGAACCAGATGACATCGCACGAAGAAATGGAGCCACATCAACAGGAGATGAATAACATGATAATGATAAGCTGCTGATGGGCAGGGCTCGGAGAGACGATCCAAGCTTTGATGCGTCCTTGGGTTCTACTCTGCCACACAGATTTGGTATACAACTTAAGGCATGCCGTGCTGCCCAGTGCAGCCATATAGAAGGCCCATCAATCTTCCCCATCTGTCAAAGTGCAGACACACATGCTGTCAGCTGTAGCCGTCTCAATATGAATAAACGATAACAATAAGGCGTGACGTTGGAAAGATGATTTGACCGCAATTTAACGAAGTGCACAGGGTGCCTGCCTAATAGTGCAAGCAGATGTTGGAAGCCAAGCAACAAGGGTACAACAAAAGACGGTATACGCCTTTATGCTGAAAAGCAATTATGATTGATCCAACCTTGTTCTTACTCGCAAACCTCAGCCCCCCCCCAAAAGGCAAGCCAGATGCTATCATATTTCTTCCGACCCAGACACGGCTCCCAGCAAACAAGTTCCAAACTAGATCTACCACCAAGGCAAGGACTTCTGCCTCTTCCCCAACAAATGGCCCTACCAATCTTTTTCCCCTGGATATAAATTTAAGACTCAACCAATCAAATGCAACACACCTATCTAAAATGAAGTACTTTGTGGATACTTCTCCTACCCGACAAACATAAAAAAGGCACAAGACAAATATAAGCTAATAATGTCTCTCTTACTCGGACACCGCAAAACCCTCCACACCATCCTACTAGGAGCAACAGGAACAGGCACTTTGTACAGCAGCCATACGAGGAATACACTAAAACAGCCTTAGAATTAACGGTTTACATGCCATAGCACCGATACAAATTGTCGCTGCCGTCTAAAAATGCAAACTCAATGCTAATTTTTGGGGGGGCAAAATTGGCATACTTACTTGTAGCTCGCTGTTTTTCAGAAGGGCACGTTAGCTGTTAAGCGGTCTACCACTAACTGGGCTGTACCCCGAAAATGTGGACATGAACCGTTGCAGTTTTACAAGTTTTAGTCAGACGTCAAGCTTTTCAATAGTATGCTTAATACCAATAGTGTCACTTTGCGGAGGATGGTTCAGACTGACCTCAATTTACAGCCTTGTTAAAGCGCCTGCTGGAGTGCTCAATTGCTGAGCGCTTTTCAAGAACTGCGTGGGTGTGAGTCATATGTACGAGCTGTTCAAACTGGGCGTGCTATTCCCATGCAAGCGTTTACTGCGGATTTGAAGCATAGGATGAGAGGTGTTTGGAGAGACGCTGATTTGGTGGATTCCAACACGCACAACAACAATCTGGCCATTCATCATTCTTGGTTTGCCACCCCTTTTTCTAGAAATGAGCGTATGCCGACTATTGTATCACGGTATCTCCATCTTGATCTGTCCAAACATGTTATGCGCAATGTCAGTAGATTCCGCTTGCGTGCGCATACTTTGAAGGTTGAGACATAACTCAGAGTTTACAAATTTAATAGTGCAGCTGTCGATCTTTTTGATTTATTTATTTGTTGGACCCATAGGTTGAGCAGCCATGCCAGGCGGCTGGAGGCCTTTGTAATCCAAACTAAACTAACTAAATTTTGAAAGTTGAGGCAGCAGCGTGGCTTGCAGATGGTTCTCACGTATGTGACCAGTGCCATGGTGAAGATGAACATGTTCAGAACGAGGTGCATGCTCTTTTACTTTGCCAAGACCATCGAGTTTGTGAGCTGAGGAAACATTTTTCTTTTCTGTTTACACCTTTTTTTGAGGACTTTTCAGCAGCCCAAACCTTTTTGCTGCAACAGGTCAACAACCAACTTGTTCATGATTTCCTTTCTCAGCAGAACAATAGACTTTCTTTTTCTTTCTGAGCTTATGGATTTATTTGTGGCTGGCCGAGACCAGTTTGCAGCCGATCAGCCAATCAACCTGGCTGAAGGTCACCCCCCACGCCGCCAAATTTGTCCATACCAGACGTGCCTTTCCAGTACTGTTATCAACTCTCATCCGGAGATCATCTGAGATGGTTTTTGAGGCTTACCTCGTTCTCATAGGTTGAGCAGCCATTCCAGGTTGGTTGCCTTTGTGATCCAAACTAAACTAAATAACTCTCATCAGGAAATCATCTGAGATGGTTTCAGGTCAAGCCTGCAGCCCTCCTCATCCCCATTGATCTTTTTTTTTTGTTTTGGTGGAGGAGTTTTACGGTACCCGGTACCAAGTGGCTCTTTTCCTTACTTATTGTGGGGAGTGGTTTTTCATTGTGCTGCGTAGTTCTTCTATTTTCTCGATTCATCCTCACACAGGCACGGAACCTATGTGAATCAAATTATAAGAATCCCAGCATAATACACCACTTAGCTTTAGCTATAGGATAGCACCAGTTTGAACCTCTTGTTTGACAGTCGTTATTTTGACGTCTGCAGCATGCAAGTGCTGCTGCGCTATCTGCTGTCGGTCATTCTCCCTCCCTTTCCCACTCCTCTTCCCAAATCTTCCGGGGTCAAAGGCTGGTTTTACAAAAAACAAACCCAGCCGTAGAGCTGTACTATCACCATAGGCACAGGGCATGTTCCACGCAAAGCAAATCAGCTTACGATGAAGTTGTTCACTTTTTGTAGCCACGCCTGATACTCGTTTGAGGACTTGTCTTGCACAAGAAGTCGGATGTACTCCCCCAACTCTGCAGTCACCCCTCGCTCCTCTAAGTAATCAACAAACGCCTGCAACACGCACGAATTGATTTGCAAGGGGTTTAGACACAGAGATGAATCTTCCAAGAATGTTGACCGATCTGCTTGCTAGCCTTTTATGATGAGTATGCGCAGGAGGGGCCAGAAATAAACGTTTTGGACAGGCATGCCCAATTTTTGGGCTGGATTCCCCTGACCCACCACCCACCCCCTAACCCCCCTTCCGGCGCCCCCACCCAGACAAAAAGGGTACCAATCTGCAACCTTTTTAAAATAAGTATCCATCTGCATATTCATCAAGACCTGAAATTGAAGTGTTGCAGAGTTGTGGGGCAAAAACTGAGATACGGACGCCCATGCACACGTGACCTACCAGGCACCCATAACTGGCTTGCACAGTCCCACATTGCTTCCATTTCTTCAGAATCTCACTGACTATCTCATGCTGGCACAATCCTGCAAGTTTGGGGTTAATTGCTGCTTCATTGCCTTGACTCACCCCGCGGTTTGCACCTGATCGCGTGTGCCTCTAACTTTTGGACAAGTCCACAGACCCCCCCCTTAACCCAATCTGCTCAAAAAGGGTTCCAATCGACTGGGCTTAAGCTGAGGATTCCGCTGATTTATTTAAATTTTTGTAGAAGTGTCCCGAAATTTTCTGTAGGGGGGCAACAAATTCGATCCCCCAAAATTTTCGATTCTGCCCCCCCCACCCCCCTCCCTGATTGGACCCACATATACCAATTAATAGCTCTTGACGAAAAAATACGGATATGTCATTTTTATAGAGATATGGGCATGCCGTCCAAAAGTTATGCTAACTAACGCCTCCTGGTATGCGTCTGGAATAACTAAATCACTCTGTGCCCTTGAATATTCATTAAACCATCTGCAAGACACAAGCAAGACATAACATTTTACTATTTATGCTGACAAGGCACGACAAAAACTCCTCTTTAAAATCAGGCTCGCTGTTTCCGATTTGTACGCTTGCACACTTTTTCAATTAACCCTCAGCCCTTAATTACGTTGTATTCCAGCACCCTTTGTACTTGGCCATGCAGAAAGAATCTCAGTCAAGCAGGGTGGAAACCCTGCCAAGCCACGGAAATTTTGGAGCCAGCAACCTGCTACAGGTGTTGGCAAATCTAACACAGGCATTTTGAGCAAGAAACATAGCCGTCATCATACTCATATATGAATAGCCGTCAAATCTAACACACGCATTTTGAGCAATCTGACACAGGCATTTTAATGAAGGAGTTCTGAAGTGAGGGTCCGTTATTGGACCTCCTTTGACCACAATTGGGCAGAGAAATCATGAGTTGCTGTAGCCTCCTTCTCCTTGCAAGACATTGAGAACCGATTCTTGCACAAAATTCAAATAATTGACTAGGGCATATGGCAAAAAAGAGCTCACAAGCAGGTTGTGGAAAAGACGTTGCCAATTAGGACTGTGTGTAGAATGCATTCTTGCCAATAAGGACTATGTGGAGAATACATGCTGTTTAGGACCAATTGGACTGTGTGAGAACACAAATTTCCATCAATTCCTTCGTTACCCATATGCTGCTGTCATGTTGAGCTTAGAGGGGAAAGGGACGTCTTGGAAGGGTGAGTAAGATGAATCAGACGAAGCTGGGATTGCAGGCTTATTGTTCATTATCAAGGACGACATTTGTATGGGGTATATAGAAATAGCAAAACAGAGCGTTGCCGAAATTTTGTCCTTCGTTCTCCCTAAATAGAAGTAGGCCAGAGCAATTCAGACGTCCTTCAATAATAGCAGGATCCATCAAGTTCTATGACAACGATGTCGGGCCAGCGTCCTTGTGGGGCAATATGCGGCTTGTGCCATTTCTAACTTGAATGCTTTGTTGTGCCTTGGGAATGCTTGAATGTCAGGTCAGCTGCTGACAGACGGCTGCCGACAAGAAGAATTGTAGAAGGCTGCACAGGCAACTAAGTACAACGTTGCCCAAGTTCTTCCCTGGTAGACCCTTAGCTTAGCTCTGCACTTTCTGTGCCTGGCGCTCTTGCTTGTTTGAACCTGCTACTCCGGTCTCTCTGTGCTTTTATTCCTTCTGGTACTCTGTTGGACCTGTCTGACTGGGCCTTTTTGTCTGCTGGTACAGGAATTTTACGGTATTTAGACCAAATTGGCTTTCTTTTCCTTAATCAATGTGGGGAGTGATTTTCACTGCCTGCGTAGCTTTTCTTCTCCTAAGGACCAGTTCTGGTAAGTACTTGGTTATATTAGTTGGTCAGTACTTGGTTATACTTGTTTGTATTTTTCAGACGCTTGACTGGACGTCTGAGCACAGCACAAAGTGTTCAGTGTAACCTTCTATACTTAAAATGTCCTACCCCACCCACACCCATCATTGCAGACCATAATACTTGGCAGGGCATCCCTGGGGGGCATACTGAAAGGTTCCTGCTTTTTGATGAGTGGCAGCGCAGCAGTTTGCGAGCAGACACACAATCATGCACCTGTGCAATGTGCATCTATGCAAACTATGTCTAAATACATGCACACACGCATTTTGCACCTGAATACCAGTGAATTTTCTAAATTGAAACACACGCGCACGCATCATGCACCTGAGCACCAGTGCAAGCACTAACTCTAAACGCACGCACACACGCATCTTGCACCCGAGCATCTGTGCAAACGTGCAGAAACATAAATTCAAACACATACACACACATATTGCACCTGAGAACCTGTGCAAACACTAAATTCAAACGCATGCATACACACACATCTTGCACCTGAACACCTGTGCAAACATATGCTCAATGCACACACACACATTAACTTTACCCTGTCATTGGTTGCAGCATTTTTCCAGGTGATCAATAGAAAGCTACGCAAACACACACACACTCAGGCAAATTAACGCACGAAATTGCTTACCTGCTGCAGCGTGTCGTCTAGGTCCTCAAAATCGGGCCCCAGGTACGCATCTGCGCTCAGCCCCCCCTCCTCTTCGTCTGCATCTTCAGCGTCACTGTCCCCTTCGCTGCTGTGACCCGAAAAACGATTAAGGGGCATGTGCCATGGTTCAAATATGTATGGTACTAGCCAACCTCAAGCACACGAGGTGGCAAGAATTTTAAGCAGGACATTTCCCAATACCAGGGTCACAAAAGTCGTAAGCAAAAAACGTATATGATGTATGACCAGGGTTGTTCACTTCGAATATTTGGGAGCAAGGGTTTGATAAATTCGTGAAAGTTCTAGAGCCCTCGAACTGTTTGAGCAGTTCGATGTGCAGTTTTAAAAATGGAGGATTTTGCTGGTTTCTGTGGTCACACTCGTCCAAAACATGCTTGTGTTGCTTACATATATATGAAATATTTTAATTTATAGATGAATACAAAAAACCAGAACGTTTAAAAGCCATCTAAGGCTCATTCCTGCATTTTGACTACAAATTGGACCTAAAAACTTGGAAACAGGGCACACAAGTTCAGCGGACTTTGAATAGCTTGCAAACGGCATTTTTAGGGTTTGTTAAAATGCGTGAAAGTTAGCGAATCCAAACTTTTGACTGAACCCCGAATTGAACAACCCTGGGTATGACTGTGGCCAGCCTTGAGCACGCGAGTTCCGTGGCCAGGGAAAATAAGTAGGGTTGGTTGGCCAGAACCATATATATACGGTGTATATACGGTATTTTTGGAAAGATACGGTCATATACGGTGCATATATAAGGTTCTGGCCAACTGTAGAAATAAGGCCTCTAAGGATGTCAATTCTGTTCGTAAGTGTCATCCTTGGTCTCTGTAATCAAACATCAGCGTGTCAAGCCAGAAAATGCGACTTCACAACACAGTTGCGATGGCTTGAGTGATCTTACAAAAATATCTGAAACGTCACTGGTTTTTTTAAAGTGATCTTATAACAACCTCAAAAACTTCACTGGGATTTTGAAACAGGGACCGATGTAAACGCTGACCCAACGATCTCTCATCAAATTTGCGCACAATCCGTAAGCCCCTCTTTGTCACAAGACAAGTGCTGACAGTGACACATACAAGCAGTCTAACAGTGTCTGAGACACACACACGCACACATGCACACACAGAGACATACCTGTTATTTTGTTCGAGGGCAATGCGCTGGATCACAATGTATTCTCCATTGCTCTCGCACTCAAACATCAGCGCTTGGGGGCCCTTGGCTACCTGGGTGCACGTTTATATTTATACGTGTGTGAGTGTATGGGTGTTCGTTTATATGTATACGTGTGAGTGTATGGGTGTACCAGGGTGTACGTGTATATGTGGGTGTACGTGTGTACCTGGGTGTACCTGGGTGCAAGTTCATATGTATACGTGTGTGAGTGTATGGGTGCACGTTTATATGTATACGTGTGTGAGTGTATGGGTGTACGTTTATGTGTATACGTGTGTGAGTGTATGGGTGTACCAGGGTGTACGTGTATATGTGGGTGTACGTGTGTACCTGGGTGTACCTGGGTGCACGTTTATATGTATACGTGTGTGAGTGTATGGGTGTACGTCAATATGTATTCGTGTGTGAGTGTATGGGTGTACGTCAATATGTATTTGTGTGAGTGTATGGGTGTACGTTCATATGTATACGTGTGTGAGTGTATGGGTGTACTTTTATATGTATTCGTGTGTGAGTGCATGGGTGTACGTTAATATGCATACGTGTGTGAGTGTATGGGTGTACGCTTATATGTATACGTGTGTGTATGGGTGTACGTTTATATGTATACGTGTGTGAGTGTATGGGTGTCTGTTTATATGTATTCGTGTGTGAGTGCATGGGTGTTTGCTTATAATGCATACGTGTGTGTGTGTGTGTGGGTGGGTTTACATGCATACGAGTGTATGTGTGGGGGAAGGGGGGATGATTAAGGCCCCCAAAAGCCTGACCTGCCTTAAGCTTTTGATGCAATGAAGTCCTTCCTCGCATGGCACATAACCGCATACACACACACGCAAACACACACAGGCGCACACACACACACACACACAACAGACATGTAGCACCAGCGCTTGAGCATTATGTGTATGGGCATTTTATGGTGGGTTGGTGTGCACTGCAGTGCGTGAGCCTGAAAACGAGGATGTGTGCGTAGGTGGAACAGAGTTGCAAGGACAAAAGCATTTGCATGTTTTAAGCATTTGCATTATGTTACGAGCATCTGCTGTGCACAAATTGTCGTGTGAGGACGAGTTTTGAGCGTTTAAGCGTAGAAATGCTCTAAGAGGGGCTGATGTGCAGGTCTGAGTTTGCATGCCTTGGCAGCATGCCTTGCGCAACAGGAGGTATCTCGTATGTAATATGCATGTGTATGCAGATGTGGGTGCAAATTGTGTTTGTGTATGTATTGTGTGTGTGTGTGTGTATGTGTGTGTGTGTGTGTGCAGCTCACTAAGAGCACCAATGGAGAAATGTGTCTCATGCACGTGTGTGTGTGTCTGTTTTTGTGTGTGTGTGTGTATGTGAGTGATGTGTTTGTAGTGCATGTCACGCATTACCTGCACTTCAAAAGTGATTGCTGGCACATTTTCTTCATCGCCATCGTTGACCTCCTCCTCGTCCTCATCCTGTTGTGTGCATGTGTACGTGCATTAAGATATGTGTGTGTGCGTGTGTACTTGCATGCAATCTGAAAAGTTCCGTAAGATGTTTGAAACTGTAAAAGGAGTTTGAATTGCACAGTCACCCCACCTTTGCCAAACCGCGTTCTATAGCAAAAGTTGATAAAAGTGATAAACGCATAAACGTGGCCAGGGAAGAGCGTGTGTACACAGGCATAGACACACACATTTGCAAACACACACACGCACGCACACACGCATGCACACACGCACGCACGCACGCACGTGCGCACACACACACACACACACACATGCCACGTACCAAAGCTTCCGCTTCCAGACTGACTTCAATCACAATTTCCTCGTCCTTGAAGCTACGCATAAGGTAGAACGAGCTCTTGCCAGGCTCGTCCTCTAAGTCGAAATCGTTAGGGGGACCCTCTAGCAGCTGCAGTGAACATTTATTTGTCATGAGAGTCATGTGTGATATATGATGCGTGAAAGACTATACAGGGCAGACCAAGTTTCCTCCTAATAGGCAAAGATTGGGATTTTCCATCTTTGGTATCACTGCACACACACGCATGCACTCACAAGCACGCATGCACACACGAATGCACGCGCGCACACACACACACATACATACACACACACCTGCTCATCTCGCCGATATGACTCGCGCGCATACTTAATCTCATCCTTCAGCACGCTCACAAGGCTGCTTGACACACTGGAACGACTGGCAGTGGGAGGTTGTAATCGCACACGGTGTGGTGGTGGTAGGGGCCGTTTTGATGCTGGTGCTGGTCCTATTACACTGGCAACTGCACAGGGGGTGCTGAATGTGAGGTGTGAGCTGTGGCTGTGCACTGTGTATGGTTGCTGCCGCTGCCGCTGGTTGCTAACGGGGCAGGGGCTGGTGGTGCTTGGTAGTACGCTGGGCACACGTGTTGGTTCCTGTGTGTATGTTGTGTGTGTGTGTTGTGTGCGTGTGTGTTTGTGAGTATGTGTGTGTGTGTGTGTGTGTGTGTGTGTGTGCGCGCTCTTGCGCATATGCTTGTGCGGGTGTGAGTGTGCAAACCCTTGCGTGTGCATGTGTGTTTTATGCCTGTATGCATGCGTGTGTGCGTGCGTGTGTGCATGTGTGTATGTGTGTGCGTGTGTGTGTGTGTGTGTGCATGTGTGTGTGTTTGTGTGTGATGTGTGTGTGCATGTGCATGTGTGCATGCATGTGTGTGTGTGCGTGCGTGTGTGTGTGTATGTGTGTGTGTAAGTGTGTGTGTGTGCGCGTGTGTGTGTGCGTGTGTGTGTGTGTGTGTGTGTGTGTGTGTGTGTGTGTGTGTGTGTGTGTGTGTGTGAGCACGCACATATGTGTGTAAGCAAGCGTACGTTAATGTCCTTCCAGACCACTCACCTGGCATGTACTTCTCTGTCTCAAAACACTTGGCACTGCACTGGAAGAGCTGGCATGGCTCAGTTGGCATGCGGCGAGCATTATCAATTTATTTACACTGCATTTTTGATAAACCTTAACTTTAAACCAATTTTTAATCCATGATATGTTGGCTGCCAGACAGGCCCAGACTGCTACACATGAAGTTGGTGGCAGTTCTTGCAGCTCATGTTGGAGGCTCCAGGAACAACACCGCCGGGTCGTGAGCTACTGCCGTGCGCTCTCAGGTACGCCCATGGACAGAGATTGCTCGGAACTGTGTGCCTGAATGCGCATGCACGTGCACGTGCGTGTGTGTGCGTGTGTGTGTGTGCGCGTGTGTGCTTGAGTGTGCGTGCTTGAGTGTGCGTTTGTGTGTGTGTTGTGTGTGTGTGTGTGTGTGTGTGTGCGTGCTTGAGTGTGCGTTTGTGTGTGTGTTGTGTATGTGTGTGCATTTGTGTGTGTGTGCGCGTGCGTGTGTACGTGCGTGTGTGTGCGTGCGTGCGTGTGTGCGTGTGCGTGCGCGTGTGCATATGCGTGCGTGCGTGTATGTATGTGCAATCGTAATTGTGTATATCTTACGTACAAAACCTTCCATGCGTCTGTGAATATGCGTTCGTGCACACGCATGTCATAACACAACCGATATGCTTTCCCAACTTAGTCCTTTGCTCCACTTGCAGCAGGCATTAGCGAGCCTGTGCTTCGACACTCAGGTCAGCCTGCCCCACTTCCCGTTACCAGCTCCAGTGTGGCAGGGGAAAATGTGCATGAGCACAACTCCACCACAAAATTGGACCGGTTCAGTAAGGGGTCAGGCAGAAGAGAAACCAGCAGTAGCGGGAATGCAGCACTCCAACAAGGTGGCCGTGTCGCAACGCTGCAAAGCAGCAGCAGTAGAAGCAATAGCAGTGACAACACAAGGCGCAGCATCAAGGACGTCAGTGCGATTAGGGAGACAGATAGCAGAAGGAGCAAAGCACGCAGCACGCATCAGAGGCAAAGACCTGAGCACTCGGAAAACAGGGCACCTACACCTCACACGCGCAGAGCGCAAGCAAGCCATGCAGCACACACGCGTGCGCACAACTCACACAGCACGCCGCACACACGCACTCAACACACACGTCCCCCCCCCTCCCGACGCCCCCTGCCCAGCCTCTCCCTGCTGCTAAAGCATATCTTGAGACTGCGTGATTCTTCTCATCAGTCTACGCACGAGGCATACGCCGCGCCTGACATTCACGCAGCCCCCCCCTACACAAGTGCCACAAGTAGAGGCCTCACCCTTGATGAGGGTGGCGGCGACAGCTGCAGCGTACGCACCAGCAGCAATGTACGCACTGCTAGCAATAGAAGCAGCAACAACAACAACAACAACAACAACAACAACAACAACAGCAGCAGCAGCAGCAGTGATGCCCACGATCCTTTGCCTGCTCTCGCCTCCAATGCTGCACACCAGCTGTACTTGCTGGCCAAGGTGGTCGAAGGGCTGCAGCAAGCAGGGCTACTACCTGTCAGTGAAGCAGACGACGACGGAGTCAGCAGCAGGGGAGGTGTCGATGGCAGCAGCAGCAGCAGCAGCAGCAGCAGCAGCAGCAGCAACAGTAATGCCAGCAGTATGAGGGTCAGGGAGGGAGGTGCTGACAGCGGCAGAAGCGGCATGGGTGTGACAAATAGTGCCAACAGCAGTAATGCCAGCGACGGAGGGATCAGGGAGGGAGGCTCGGACAGCGTTAAAAAGGCCAACAGCAGCAGCAGCAACAGCAGTAGCTGCAGCAGCCGGGAAGGCATCGGGGAAGGAATGCTCCGAGGTAGACATAGTGCTTATTCCCACAGCAGGGCAGATGTTCCCAGTGGCAGCAGCACTGGCAGCAACACAGCGCAGCGTCCACAGCAGCAGCACCAGCACCAGCAGCAGCAGCAACCGCGACAGCAGCAACCTGTTTCAAATCAGCAACTTCAACAGCAGCAGCAGCCGCGGCAGCCATTCCTTTCGAAGCAGAAGTTGAAGCGATGGAGGCTGCAGATCAGGGCCAGTATGGAGTGCTTGGTAGGGGTGCTGCTGGGGAGAGAAGGGGAGGGGGCTGAGATGCAGGTCAGGACAGTTCCTGTGAGGAGCAGCCAGCAGCCCCACCATTCAGGTCAGCAGCAGCAGCAGCAGCAGCAGCAGCAGCAGCAGCAACAGCAACAGCAACAGCAACAGCAACAGCAACAGCAGCAGCAACAGCAGCAGCAGGGCTGGGCATCTCCTGTGGGGAGCAGTCAGCAGCCTCTCTGTTCAAATCTGCTGGCTCTCCTTGATGCACGCCAGCTGTCACTGACAGCTTGGGCTCTGACAAAGGTATGTGTGTGTCTGTGGATATGTGTGAACATTGGAATAATGATGGGCTTTGATCAAAGTGGACATGTTCCTTCCTGCACTTTGAGTAGCTGTCCTGCACTTTGAGTAGCTGTCCTGCACTTTGAGTAGGCTGTCCTGCACTCTAAGTAGGCTGTTTTTGTTCTGCTATATTACACTGCTCTGAACGGCATACCTAGCATTGTTGTCCAGGCTCATCATAACACACGCACACACACACACGCACACACACATGTATATGTTGTCCAGGCTCATCATAACACACACACACATGTATATACACAACACACACACACACACACACACACACACACACGCGCGCAAACACACATGCACACCCTCACACAGGTCCGGCCATGGATGGCAGAGGCAGACGTTCAAGCCATGACGTCTGTAATCATTCAAGTTGCCCTCCATCAGTCAGCAACGCTCAAACCTCAGCCCCTCTCAGCCCAGATGCCATCCGAATCTGCACCAGCACCAGCACAACCCTCCACACCTGCAACCAGGCCAGCACAACCCTCCCTGTCTGCAACACAAGCAGTAAACACATTTAAATCCGCGCTGCCAGCCCAAGCATCCAACACAAGAGCAGGAACAGCAGAGCCCCTGCCAGCCCCAACGTCAGCAGCAACTGATGCAGCAGAAAGAGCAGCAGCAGCAGGGCAAGCACACACAGGAGCTGCCCCAGATCAGCATGCAGCGGCAGCTGCGGCAGCTGCAGCACAAACAACAAACCCCTCGGGTCGTCAGGCGGAAGGCAGCGCGTGGAGAGCGGCTGGGAATCAGGATGCTTGGAGAGGCTGGACCAGGCTGAGCAGCACAGAACACGACGAGCACAGCAGAAGGGCAATCCTTGAAAGCAGCAGCAGCAGCAGCAGCAGCAGACATGCAGCACTACAGAGCAACAGCAGAAGGGAGAGTGCAGCACTGCAAGGTGGTGGAAGCAACGATGCCAGCAGCAGTGCGACACCCCTGCGTGGTATGGCTGTTGCCGATGCCCATAGCTGGGCCATGCTGCTGCACAGCCTTGCGGTGCTCAAGGTACGCTTCCTGGGTGTCAGTGTTTGTGCTTGTATGTGTGTGTATGTGTGTGTGTATGTAATTGTGAATATGTGTGTGTGTGTGTGCTTGTTCACGGGTGTCATTTTCTCTTATCGCTCGATTGCGGATCCACCCCTTTGTTTGCAGTTTTGGTGATCTTCGTTGGTCTGCTAGGCGCCATTACCTTGCTTTCTGCGCGTTTTGTGTGCCTGTATGATCTGTGTTGTTTACATACCTATAATTTGCATGAAGGAGTATATGCCTGCATGCAGCAATTGGCGGACCACAATTTTACTTTGTCTTAACAGAATTATGCACATGCAATTAATGGCTGACCTAAGAACTATGTGAATACGATGATTCTATGTACGATGATCCTATGTACGATGTTCCTATGTACGATGCTTCTGGCAGGAGAAATACAAAGACTTAATGATCAAGTGTATTTATGAGAGTAGTGACCCTATAGCGTGTGCATGCATGTTTGTATCTGTGTGAGAGTAGTGACCCTGTGTGTATGAGAGTAGTGACCCTATATCGTGTGCATGCATGTGTGTATCTGTGGTTCAGTGCAAGTTACCTTGATCACCTCCAAACATACACTGTGGCGAACACACTTCTGCCGCATTGATTCTCTCACAGGGAGTGTGTGCATGTCTGAAGTACGACACACACATTTCCAACTCTTGCCTTTGCAGGAGAGCGTATGCTTGTCTGAATTACGACACATAACGACACACATAGAACCAATTTATGCCTTTGCAGGAGAGCGTGTGCATATCCGAATCACGACACACACATTTCCGACTCGTGCCGTTGCAGGAGCGTGAGCATGTCTGAAGTACAAAGTACACATAGAACCAATTCATGCCTTTGCAGGAGAGCGTATGCATGTCTGAATTACAAAATTACGACACACACATTTCCAACTCATGCCTTTGCAGGAGAGCGTATGCATGTCTGAAGTACGATACACACATTTCCAACTCGTGCCTTTGCAGGAGCGTGTGCATGTCTGAATTGCGACACACACATTTTCATCTCATGCCTTTGCAGGAGAGCGTATGCATGTCTGAATTGAGACACACACATTTCCAACTCGTGCCTTTGCAGGAGCGTGTGCATGTCTGAATTGCGACACACACATTTCCAACTCGTGCCTTTGCAGGTGCACTGTGGTAAGCGCTCCGCTGCCACATCTCTTTTCACGTTGGGCGTGTGTGTGGTGCTGCCTCCTCTTCTGGCAGAGGGTCGTGCAGGAGATCAGGACTGCAGCAATGCCCTGCACGCGTGTGTGTTAGCGGGCCTTCCTCTTCAGGTGTGCAATTGTGTGCATGTGTGTGTGTGCTTACTCCTGGTGCATGTGTGTGTTTGTATGTGTGTGTTAGCGGGCCTTCCTCTTCAGGTGTGCACTTGTGTGCATGTGTGTGTGCTTACTCCTGGTGCATGTGTGTGTGTGTGTTTGTATGTGTGTGTTAGCGGGCCTTCCTCTTCAGGTGTGCACTTGTGTGCATGTGTGTGTGCTTACTCCTGGTGCATGTGTGTGTGTGTGTTTGTATGTGTGTGTTAGCGGGCCTTCCTCTTCAGGTGTGCACTTGTGCGCACGTGTGTGTGCTTACTCCTGGTGCATGTGTGTTTGTGTTTGTATGAGTGTGTTAGCGGGCCTTCCTCTTCAGGTGTACAAATGTGTGCATGTGTGTGTGCTTACTCCTGGTGCATGTGTGTGTGTGTTTGTATGTGTGTGTTAGCGGGCCTTCCTCTTCAGGTGTGCACTTGTGTGCATGTGTGTGTGTGTGCTTACTCCTGGTGCATGTGTGTGTATTTGTGTGTGTGTGTGTATGCAACTTCAGCTGCGCTTTCTTCGCAGTAGATGAAAGAGTGCGAGCGCAGATCTGGCTTCGCTTTTTGTGATTTCTACTCTTACTTGCATTTGCTTTATATATGGCTCTTACTTGCATTGCATAATATATGGCTCTTACTTGCATTTGCATAATATGTGGCTCGTGCGAATCTTGTGTTGACCAATGGTTCGGTCTCTTTTGCAGCGAAGCATGAGCACTTTATAAAGTGTGCATACACACGCAGAGAAAAACTGCAGAGCAACATACCTTTACACATTGCACGTATGCATATTACTCCAGTTCCTTTTAGGCAGCACGTTCAAGGGGACTTGCACGTTCTCAATCTAATCAGCTTAATATGATCATGTTGCACACACTTATTACACATATACTCACCTCTACATACAGGTACGTACAGAACACCTTCATGCATACACAAACATACCACGAGCATGCTATGTACAGAACACCTTCATGCATACACAAACATACACATGTGCACACGTAAACTCACGTGTACACACGGACTTACTTCAATCCCGCACACCTTACCTCAACAGCGCACCAAGCAGCTTGTGCGTGCGCTGTCGTCTGCTGTGTGTGCTGGGCGCGCTCTGCATGAAACGCGCTCCTCTCCCCATGCTTGGTCCAACATTCTGTGGTGCCTGACCAAGCTGGGAGTGTACGATCAGGTGCTCACCACGCATGGGGCGCATGCCATGGCTCTAGCCTTGGATCGAATCCAGGTTGGTGCGCTTGTGTCAAGTCTCTTTTGGTGGGACCATGCCGGCTCTGACCTCAGGTCAGGTGCTCACAACGCATGGGGTGCATGCCATGGCTCCAGCCTTGGGTTACATCCAGGTTGATGCGCTTGTGGCGAATAAAATTCATTGAGAGTGTACTGTTCAGACCATAATGCGTCTGTTGTTCAGACCATGGTGCGTCCGTTGTTCAGACCATGGTGCGTCTGTTGTTCAGACCATGGTGCGTCTGTTGTTCAGACCATGGTGCGTCCGTTGTTCAGACCATGGTGCGTCCGTTGTTCAGACCATGGTGCGTCTGTTGTTCAGACCTGAGATCAACCCCAGGTTGCGTTGTGTCCAGCGGCAGCTTTGTAACTCAGAGACTGTTTGACTCAGAGGCTGTTCCTAAGTACCAACACACACTGTGCAACAAAGCCCTGATCATACTCACATCGGTGATCATGCTCACATTGGTGATCATGAATTGTATAACGTAGTGCGAAGTCAAAAATACATGATGCTTGCTCACATTGATGATCATGAATCGGATAGCGTAGAGAGAAGTCAAAAATACGTGATGCTCACATTGATGCTCACATTGATGCTCACATTGATGCTCACATTGGTGATCATGAATCGGATAACGTAGAGAGAAGTCAAAAATACGTGATGCTCACATTGATGCTCACATTGGTGATGATGAATTGG
>Ga0307942_1001135_pt1:7500-20752 | contig 20752 bp, 25 predicted proteins | sample OrgLakmetagen175_FD_201846 | JGI IMG/M metagenome (GOLD analysis project Ga0307942, IMG submission 201846) | Saline water microbial communities from Organic Lake, Antarctica - #175 | ecosystem: Environmental > Aquatic > Non-marine Saline and Alkaline > Saline | place: Antarctica... | reverse complement strand
AGAGAGAGAGAGAGAGAGAGAGAGAGAGGAGAGAGAGAGAGAGAGAGAGAGAGAGAGGAGAGAGAGAGAAGGAGAGAGAGAGAGAGAGAGAGAGAGAAGAGAGAGAGAGAGAGAGAGAGAGGAGAGAGAGAGAGAGAGAGGAGAGAGAGAGAGAGAGAGAGAGAGAGAGCAGGCAACAGCACAGCATGAAACGTGGACAAGGCCTTGGCCAGAAAGTAATAAGGAGTATTCAGTATGAACTGCTAAAGAGATTGGATTGACTGTCCGTTTGTTCAGAGCCTTATATGCCCTATGTCATAAAGTACTGGCTCACGCCAAGGCACTTAGTGTGACTTGTTACACAGAAACTCAGGCACGCTCACCTGTAAACCCCTTTTTATCGACAAGCTGCTGTAGCTTTCCAGCAACTAGGGCAGCACGCTTGAGTGCCTCTTCATCGGACCCTGGTGGTGGAAACAGAAAGTCCCCACTACCATCTTGAGCTTGGGCAAAGCCTGACGCAGGCAGACACCGTGACACACGTCAGAAAGGAAAGGAACTGCAATGCTTACGTACCCATCACGTTTAAGGGAAGAGCGCATTAAGTGCAGCCACCTAAGAGCCCCTCAAAGACAAGGGTAACCCACCTAGGTAACCCAACCCACCCGAAAGCGAATATATGAGCGATGTGACCTCATCTTAATCAATGTGAGGAGTGGTTGCATGCTTAGTAGCAGCACCTACACCGATTGCTTTGCACACGTTTGCAGAATATGGTGGGCCATGGTGTGACAGCACAGTTGTAATTGGCTTGCACTACACATTACACATGCTCGAACACTGTGCATGTGTGTGTGTGTGTGTGTGTGTGCGCGGCTGCCAACAGGTGTGGATGACGCACAGGGCTATGAGGTATGAGGATGGCCAGTTAAGCAAGGACAGTCATGAAACAAACCAAAGATGTCCTCTAAAACACTAACTAAATATCAACAGTAAGGAAAGCACATTGACATCCTACCTAACCTGTTATGCTTGGTAGCCGGCACACACAGACGCCACTCCACTTGTCCACATACCTGCCTCAGTGGCGATGCAGGTGGCTCCTGGTATGGGCAGGATGGTGTCTTTCACTCGCTGGTTACCTGCTTTGATCCGTCTGCAGTGTATTTGATGGAGGAGCATTCATGCTTGCTAGTTTTTAGACGTCAATAATATCCAGGAGGCACTAATTGCTCGTCTTGACAACTGTGCTGCACGCTATATAATGGTGGCATGTACATGACGAAACGCTTGCCAGGACCACCGGCCTGGAATAGATAACCAATTTGTTAGGTACATGACTTAAGTACGGTACATGACAGAAACAAGATAACGATCTCTCTGTCTTGGCAGCTGACCTTGAGAGAATGTTTCACCTGTATTTCTCGACAGCATTGCCACACATTACTACATTCCCGATCAGCTTTCCAAGCAGTCCAACACACAGCCATAGGGGTCCAGCATTGTGCCATGACTTATAAAGCAGCTCTTGCACGCGCCTGCGTGTTTATCACAAAGTAGGCACTTTTAGAGGGAATAACCAGTGACAACCTTCTGAAAAGCACGAACAACAGGCAAGAGCGTGCGTACCTTGAAATTGAAGCAGCGATCGTTACTTCAACTCCATACATCCGTGAATCAAGCATCCAGTCTTGCAACTGCAGCTGCACGATGTTTCCATACAGTGTGCGTGGCGTTTCGTGATGAACGTGTGCTCCATTGCAACAATGGACCGTGCCCCAAAATGTCACGTTAACCATACTTACTTTTTGGTAATTTGCACGTTCCGTACCTGCTTAGGCAAATCCCAGGTATTTTCCCCGCTGTCATCATAGTAATAATAGCGTTGGTACTTTCTGCTGTAGTACTCTGTGAGGGTTGAACGCAAACGATATGAAATGACAGGTCCTTTCTCTTGATGTAAGTTAAAGACGTGTGACTTGAATATGGCCCCTTATTATTTCATACAGCCTTAACTGGTCTGGGAGCGAGTGAAGAAACGGAGGACTTGCCTTTCCAAGGGCACTTGAAGGCATGTTTACGCTCTTCCGGACGGTCAATGTAATGTATTGCCTCACTCTCTGTGCTGAACACAGCTGCTAAGGCGTACGCCTGGTCTGGTGGAGCACCCAAGTGTATCAGCTTCTGTGACAGTGGCATTACCCTAGACTATGATTAGTACTTCAGGGGGCATAAAGCAAATGATATTTAAACATCCTGCTTTGCATAAAAATTTGACAGACGTGAGGTATTAATTTGGAAAGAACGATAATATCCTTCAAGGCAACATGCATACGCGTACACACACACGCACGCACGCACGCGCGCGCACACACACACACACACGCACGCACGCACGCACACACACACACAAACACACACAAGCACACACACACACACGCACGCACACACACACACAAGCACACACACACACACACAAACACACACACGCACGAATGTATGTATGCACGCACACCTATACACACGCACACACACACACACGCACACACACACACACACGCACACACACACACACACACACACACACACACACGCGCGCGCGCACGAACGTATGTATGCACGCACACCTATACACACACACGCATGCGCACGTGCACACATACACATCATACACACACAGGAAAGCCAGCGCAGGCGCACGCACGTGCGCATGTGCTCGTAGACACACATATCCCTTGCACATGCCTTTGGAGTATCAACCAAACACCCTGCCCCTGGTACCCTGCCTGCCGGAAGAAAAGATTGTGTTGGAAAAAATGGCTCTTTCATGTGCAGCACAGTCATACTGTTGTTAGGCTACAGCACAAATGTATATTTTACCGTCACACACTTTAACGGAATTCCAGGAGCTTGGATGCTGCCTTTCTCCAGTACCCCACAACTCTCTCAAGGTAATACTTGATTATGCATGCTTAGCGAGGAAAACAGGGCACATTTGTAGTCTCCTCGCTACCTTGTGTGCCTTTGTACTGCCCTTTCATGTGGAGCAAAGTCAGACTGTTGTTATGCTAGAGTAAAAATGCAGAGGTGGCGAACGGAGGCCTGAACAAGGGGTACTTTTGAAATGTTCCCAGAGTATGGGTGCCCCAGCTGGAAACCTCTAAGCTTAGCACCCAGATGTAGATAACACCTGAACTTGAAAGGTGCCAGGAGGGGCACACATGCCTAATTGCTGGCGGCGTGAACCCCACTTTTCACCACCAATCTGTCATATCTCACCACCAACTGACCCGATTTTTGTCATTTTTATATGAATAGTCTACATTCTTAATAAACAATACCATTGCAACAAAAATGGGGCAAAACGGAGCAGTAGTTGGCCAGGTACCCCATTTTGGCCCAATTCCCTTGGTAAAAATTAGCATAAAGGGGGCCAAAAAGGGTGGAAAACCAAGTTCCACCCAATCCAGTTTTCAGCATGTCAAACGATTCCTGATCATAAAAGAAGTACTCCTATCGTGTTTTGAGGTGAAAAGAGGCACTGGGTAGAGTGTGATGGCTCAATACGTAAACATGCAGTGCCAAAATTTATTTGAACTGGATTTCTGCCCACTATAAGATAGAGAAACAAGGGCCTGGACATCTAAGAAAGGAACGTGAAGGCTGTTTGTTTCCCAGCTCTGGCAAATTTTGATGATGAGATGGTTGTTAGTATTAACTTGATACTTTAATCAAACTGCTTTTTAGACAGGATATAGGGGTCTATTCATGAGCTATTATGTAAAGATGGTTATTAATATAATGCTGTGATGTTTTTAGGATCCTGTTCAAAGTAATTGGGACACTCACTGGACGTTATCGAGGAGAATCACTGTCCTCAGGGCCGGGTTTTTGAAGGCTAAAGTGCCTAGCCGGAACCTGAATCTGACCATGGACATCCATCTCTGCGCCCAAATTGTATCAAAATGGTGTCATGTCTTACAACTTACAATGCATATATGCTCGCGAAACGTGCCTGCGTTGTGAATAGCGCATTTTGGAGCTTGTCAATTCTTCAGAGTTTCAAAAGTGCGCTTTTGATTTCAAAGTGCCTCATCAAACCGCACTTTGATTTTAATGGTCTGTCGTTTTTATGTCATCAGGAGGGGCTTGGTGTCAATATTGCTGAGCATAGATGGTTGTGGGTGCTTTCAGACTCATAATGAGCCATTAAATGACAGAAAAGGGCGTTCGATCTTCAAAGCGTACTTAAAATTTCTTATTGGCACTTTGAAATCCCAAAGTGGCACTTTGAAAACTCAGTGCCTAGTAAATTGCATACAAAGCGCGTACAGGCTACCTTTTCCCTCGTAATTTTTGCGTGCCTGAGAAGAATGTGCACAAGAAACAAGCAGGTCAAGCACATCTACACTGAAATTAAAATTATGTTTCACAATAATAACAGTTTACTGGTATTCCAAGTGCGCTTTAAAGTATTTAAAATACACTGGTTTCACACTTTGAAAGACACTTTGGTGGCGCTTTAGTAAAGCGTTCGCAAGCGCGCTTGAGCCTCTCAGATCTCAGCACTCTCTCCAAGTTGACATTCACCTCATCGAGATCAAGTACTGTGAGGACCCTGGACCGCAGAACCAGCTGAGCGCCGCGCAGGAACACCACAAAGGCTTCTGCTCCATCTGTCAAGGAGCCTCCGTTACCCTCCACACCATCCTTTTGGGAGTGGGTGGCACTATCTACAACAATCACACGTTGGAGCCTTTCAAGGAACTGGGTCTTGATTCTCAAAGAGTTAAGAAACTTGCTTCCGAGCTTCATGTTCATTCGGCCAATTACGCTGCCAAACTTGTCCATACCGACGTGCCCTTTCCAGCATTATGATCAACTGTCATTCAAGCGCATATCTCAACTGTGGCCTTTTGTCTGACAATAAGAAGTAGGTTGAAGAGGGCATGACTTTGAAGTGGCTATTACGGCAGCTGGTGATTTAAGTCAAGAAAGGCGTACGAAGTTGAGTTAAAATGTTTGGAGCTGGAGTTCGGTGGTTGATTATTTGAATTCTTGGTAGCAAAAAGTTGTTATTCTTCAGGCCATTTTACGTGCTCCCCATTTCACTAGAGTAGACGGGTTTGATTTTTACCTTCTAATTCATGATTTTATAAGTGCAGCTTTCGATCTTTTTTTTGTTGTTGTTGTAAAGACCTAGTTTTGAGCAGCCATGCCTGAGGCCTTTCTAACCCAACTAAACTAAAACACATACTGCACACGGATGTTCATCCCTGGTAGACCCTAACTTAGCTCTGCAGTTTCTGTGCCTGGTGCTCTTGCTTGTTCGAGGCTGGTTGTTCAGATTAAATTACTGTCACTGCAAAGTATAAGACTCGGCACATCTAGTACTAATACCACAATGAGGCCGGGAGGTCTGTCCGAGTCAATGGTCCCAGCTCCGGGAAGGAGCAGCAGTGTGGGAGCCAATCAAGGATGAGTGGCACTAGAAGACACACATACGTGTGTGCAGAGAGCGCAAGGCCATGAGCCAGAGAACTGATAGAAGCATTAGGGACCACAGCGATGCAAAACCACTCCTCTGCTGGATGGTTTTTCCACCTTCTTGGAGGCCTTTCTTGGTCCGAAGGCTAATCAATTATCAATAATACTGGCCATCCAGCTTATTGAACAAGACATATAGAAATTCTCAACTGTCAACCAACTTAACTGCTCTGTCTCACGATTCGTCGCTGCCAACGATTGGGCGGCCGTGACATGGTACTCCAGTCTCTTTGTGATTTCTTTTCTCCTTCTGGCTGGTGCTATATTGGACCTCTCTGACTGGGCCTTTTTGTCTGCTGGTAAAGGAATTTTACAATACTCGGTACCAAAGTGGCTTTCTTTTCCTTTATCAATGTGGGGAGTTTAGTTCACTGCCTGTGTAGTTTTTCTTTTCACAATATCATCCTCTGCACATTATTTATGCAGTCTTCAGGCTTGTTTCACAAACCTCTTAGATTAGTAGGGGGGTATTAGTTAATGCGCTGCGTCTTAAAGTTTGCAGCGACGGTGATTTGATCTGACACTTCATAGTCTCAAAACATACGAGGAGCACAGGGTACAGTCTCAGAGGGAAAGTTGAACAGGGATATTAAAAAAAACAAAGTAAGACTGCTTGATAGCGAAAGTGCTGATCTAAATACTATAACAAGCCCTCCATCATCGAGCCCCTCCGCGAACCCTGTTTATTGCCCTGTGTGCCCTGAGCTGCAGAGTAGGTGTTGTTGATGTTCCGCAGCAGCTTTCGTGTGCGATTTCTCTCCATCTGCATCACGCAATAGGGAGTGGCATTACTGTGAAGCGACATCTGGGAGCGCGTTCTCAAATAGCAAGACCTGCATCCTTGATTCCGTTAGAGTTGAGCAGCGAAAATATGAGGCGGTGGATCAGAGCGGTGAGGAACGTGGACGGCGGAGGCGATTGCACAATCTTTCAATTGTCAAGGAAACTAGAATGCAGATATAAAGATTGCTAATCGGGCCTACCTGCAACAGCTCTAGTTTCCGCTGCCAATCTGAAGCCTGCTTGTCCAGCTCTGTGATGTCATGCTTGAGTGTGATGTAGTCCATAATGGACGGATTGTCTCTGCAGGGTGTTGTTAAGAGGTGAAAGTGTGAAAACACTGGCCTCGTAGGTGACCAATCGCAACCAGGTACATAGAACATTACACACATATCCGAAGGTCCAAAGTGCACATTGCTTTGGAGTACCAGCAGCGTAATATCATAGGTACTTACATGTCGTCCTGTTCCGCTTTCAGCTGTCGGACCAAGGTGTCTGCAGTGGTCTTGTCAGCCCCCGCCTGTAAAATGAAACAAGGGGAACAGTTGCATTTCAATTTAAAAAGCGCACAACATTTCCAAAAGGGAAACAGATCGCAGGAATGGACCCGTCGTTTCTCTCGCACACAAAGCGTGAAAACTGTTTGGCCAACCTTGCTTATACCTACTCCCTTCACGCTGCTGACTGAATTGAACAAATCATTTACATTTGCAATTAAAAATTATACCTCGTACCACGATAGCATCGCCACCTCACCTGCAACTCTGCTGTCTCCTTCCATGACAAGGTGCACACGTTCAACTTGCCATCACATGTCTCACCTCAACTAAATCGCTGTCAAACTTGGTCGTGTCTGTCTGGCGCTCCGTGATGGTCCGACGGAGCTGCTGCCCAGTGACCACCAAAATACCCAGTTGGCTTTTCAGGTTATTCAAGACCTGATTTGGTGGAAACGCGGCAAGCAGTTTTGTAGAGGGAAGGCTGCAAAATATATGGGTTCTGATGTTCTGATGCTTGATGAAGGGAGATCTTATGGATATTTCTGGATGAGTCTATTTGCACCCATTTGTGACCCCAAAAGGGACAGATCATTGCGGGCCAACGTCAAGGAACAAACACTGGTCACTTACAAACCCTGCAGAGCAGCACGAATGGATACTTCGCAACATCTATCCCTAAACAAGATCACAAGCCTAAGCTGTATTCGTTTCCCAAAAATGTTGGAAATATGAGGGGAAGTAAGCATTTGCATGGCAATACTTGAATCTAACTAATCAGGTGTTACTCAAAGCATCCCCTCGTCAACTTCTTGCTCTATTCATTACCTGGACTGTCCTACTGGTTGAAAGCTTAAGTCTCAAGAGCTCATTGTTGCGCTCCTCGATCTTCTCCATGTACTGCTGATTCTCAATCTTGAGCTGGTCAAAGTCCACCTGGTTGTTTCAGGAAGTGGCGCTCCAATAGTATGAAGACGTGCGCAGGAAGTATTGGCATGTTGATTAAATCAAGGTCAAGATCAGCACATATTTTTATTTAAATGCTTGTCTATAGTCAATGGTTGGTGTGTATCACATGTTATATGAATTTTAAGCAGGCCCAAAGACACCATTCAAGCTTCAGTGTCAGGTCATAAGTTTTGACTCAAAACATAGATTCCAGGAGCAAACAACAATACGTTTGGTTGGCTTCTTTTGCTGTTGGTTGCACAGTTTGAACACTTCCAACATCCTCATGCATGCCCGATCTTGGGCTGCCTAATAAGTCCACAGCAACACCCACCAAATGTAGAACCTCTCCCATCTCCTCCTTATGGGCAAGTTGCTGCTCCATCTTGGCGATGTAGGCCTTGGTGGTGGTGTTCTTGAGGCGCAGCTTTTCAATGACCGTATCCTTCTGCCGCAATTTCTCCTCCATGAACCTGCAAGGTTTACGTGCCACAGCCATTAGCCAAGAGCACAAATGGCGCCCTGCCTGCGTAAATGTGCCTAAGGGCACTACAGCAAGTCTAAGCCGACATTTGTGCAGCCAAGATGTAACCCTGAAACTGGCCGCTTCCTCTCCAGCCCCCTTGTGTTTGCACTGCGCCCTGTGCCTGTAGTGAAAGTACGGTTCTACGTGGGAGGAGGCAACGCTTGCGTTATTAACAACTTTTACGTTTGGGTGCGCCCATTCCTAACTTTACAATGCGCGCAACACAAAGCTTTCAAATGTAGACAAAGCGCACCATGTTGCTCTTGAATTTGTGTGGAGCACGAAGATGGTGACTTAATCTGCTGGGGTGCAAGCTGGGTGTAAAATGGGCTTTTCAAGAGTGAATCCAGCCAAAACAAACCCCCCACACACATTCCTGGGAGTCGAATACATGGGGTTAAATGCATGCTACGCGTCCATAATGGCTGTGCAGGCCACTCTGGACATCGTGCTGTGCATGCTGCAAATCGACAAAATCGTCAACACACACAGGACGAATGACACACAACTGACTCTCTGTGTGTGTTCCTGAGAGTCGAAAACATAGCCTTGGACGAGTGGGAGGTGCTGGAGAGGACAATTTAGGGGTCCTTGCCATGCAAGCGCGTCCAGCGATGGAAATTTGCAATCCGTATGAGCACAAGTGCGAACCAGGCTAAGCATACCCCACGCACACATTCCTGACGGTCAACAACATGGAATCAGAAGCGCACAAAACATACATCGCGGCTGTGTGTGAAGAATGAGCACTATGCTGTGTGTGCTGCAAATCGACCCTCTCAACACACACACACGCACACACACATGCACACGCACACGCTCACACACACACACACACACACACACACACACACACACACACACACACACACACACAGAAAAATACAAACACACGCACACACACACGCACGCACGCACACACACGCACGCACGCATGAGCGAGCACATACACTGCTTGCAGTTTGCTCTTACTTGATCATTTTTTCTGCGACGATCTTCCCTGACCGCGGGTTTTCAGCGCCAATGATGATATCTCGCTTGAACTCGTACGTGTCCTTCTTGGTCTCAGTGATGCGCATGTCCACCTCTTCCATCAAAGTACGGATGTCATCCATGTCTTTGTCGCCCGCCTTTTTGAGCTGTGTGCAGTCGGGCGAGGAATTGCATGTGAGTTGTGCAGGTGTGTGTATGTATGTACAGGAAGATCTTTAGGAAGGAGGTTCAGGAAGCAGATTTTCAAGAAATTCACCGCCAAATTTATGAATGACTCCATTAATGCCATTAATGGCGGTTCTCCAATTCAATGTCGGGGGCAAGACCAACACGCTTTTTCCAAAATACCTGCTAAAAAATCTATTATACAGTAATATGCAGGCCAACTGGCCCCTGTAGACCTTACTCCAAGCACCCAGGGAACATATTGTTTACATGAATGTTACCTTGGGCAGAAGCTACAGTGGCATAGCAGAGGAGTTTGGAGGTCACCCGTTGAGACAGTTGAGAGAATTGTGCAAGACTTCAAGCACCGTTTACAAGTGGTTCAGCCCAACGGGAGACAAGGCACACAGGGTGCAGGTGATTTTGTTTGCTGGTTGTTGCTGGTTGTTGCAACAACATGGGCAAGGTTGGACAGCTGCAGCTCCTTCAACAGCTGCTGTCAGCTCTGTGTTAGCACGCACGCACGCACACACGCATACACACACGCACGCATACAAATGTATGCACGCACACACACAGAATTACATGTACGGTAAACTACAAAGGGGTTTGCAGCGTACTCTGCCCTATTCAATGTGGTCCGTAGTGCAATGTTTAGGGTTGCAGTCAGTCCAGATAGCTGCAAAAATTTCTTGCAAGCGCGCTGCTCCTCCACTCCGCTGCACATGCACTAAAAGGGCAGGCCAGGATCGCTGTGGCGAGCTAGCTATGTAATACACAAAAAGGACAGGTATTGGGGCTACTGCTGCTGCTGCTGCTCCTTTTGCAGCCTCTCACTTATGCTTAGCCAGGTGTGGGCTGACACCCCGTGCATTGGAGGAGAGAAACATATCACAGCCGTCCTCCTCCTCCTCTTCCTCTCCGCTGCTGGAAGAAGATGAGGATTCAGGGTAGAGGGTGGCCTCTCTGTCACGCTTGTGTGATGAGGTGGAGCCACGCCTGAAGGCCATCATTTCCAGGTTTAGCTGAAACCCTCTGGTGCGCACCATCAGCCAAACAAATCAGGCGCTCAGGTTAATTTCAGATATTTAAAAGCTTTCCCGGGTTTGCGCTGGCTTTGGAGCACCTTTGCCTGTTTTTTTCTCAATTTTGCCCAATGGCGACATTAAAAAAAGAACCAAAGTTGTCCACAATCGAGACAACTAATTCTTTTTACTACTACTTGCTAAGCAACACCAACGTTTTCTTAAGTGTCAATTGAAGATTAAACTCAAACCGAGACGTTTCCTGATTTGGAAAGGGATTTTGCACCTCTCTCACCTGTTCAATCTCTGTCTGCACCAGCTCCACTTCTTGCCCCACCAGGTCGTTCTTCTCATCGTCATTCAATTTTTGGAACAACTCCTTGCTTTTGCTGACCTCAACTTTGCCTTTGCGGGTACCTTTCTTCTTCTGCATATGCATAATAAATAGTTATCAATGTCTTTATTTGCATCTTGTATCTGCCTTTTTAACGCAACAGGTGATGCACAGTCAACATCTCAGAAGCATGCTTAAGGCAGAATTTGCTTCTGTGGTGTCATCACACTCTGGCACAGACAGGAGGGCAGCCCTTGGTAGCAATGCCTGCTGATTTAGGGGGAAATGGGGAGGCGCCAAGCAGCAAAGTAGCACATCATTCTATTTAAAGTGGTTTTCCAGTCTACCTTAGCAATGTCTTCCTCCATTGATATCCCAATTTTGACAAGGTCCACTTTAGCAAGGTACGATTCTAGCAGTAAATTTTCCCGCTGCAGAAACTCATTGTCCTTGATCTGTGAGAGCATGTACAATGTGCGCATTTATGTGTGTATATTGTGTGTGTATATTGTGTGTGTGTGTGTGTGTGTGTGCGCGTGTGCTTGCATGCCTTACTGAAAACATAAATTTGTAGTGCTTTAACAACTAATTACACTGAAGGTACTCCAAAATTTCCGTTTCTACTGACCAGCTGCTGAAGGTACTCCACATAAGGGTCTGTTTCAAACTCCTGCGTGTGTGTGTGTGTGTGTTTGTGTGTGTGTTTGTGTGTGTGTGTGTGTGTGTGTGTGTGTGTGTGTGTGTGTGTGTGTGTGCGTGCGCGCGCGCAAGCACATGTGCATTTGTGCATACATGTGCGTATAAGTGTTCGCTTACAAGTGTGTTTGTGTGCGTGTTTTGGTATAGTGTATTAGCATGCGTGCTGTGTGTGTATGTGTGTGCAAGTGTTTGCTTACCTGTGTGCTTTGTGTAGGCATGCGTGCGTTTTGGCATGCGTGCTGTGTGCGTGTGTGTATGAGTGTTCGCTTACTTGTGTGCGTGTGTATTGTGTGTTGGCTAGCGTATTAGTATGTGTGCTGTGTGTGCATTTGCAAGTGCATGTGCGTGTGCGTTTGTGTGTGTATGTGTGTATGTGTATATGCGTGTACGTGTGTGTATGTGTATGTGTGTATATGCGTGTACATGAGAGTGTGTATGTATGTGTGTGTGTGTGTGTGTACGTGCATTTTCACGTATTGCTAAAGCTCACCTCCTCCTGGTCTGACATCCGAACGACTGAAAGGCCTTATAAGAGCGTGCTTGCGGTTTCTTGGGGTAGCAATAATGACATATCAACTTCGTTATGCCAATATCTATGCGCAGGATTCCTACTTAGCCCTTGATGCTAAGTACCATCAACGGAATCACGCACAGTACAATCAAGTAAATTTTTTTTTATGTATTTCTTGTTCTTAAATTGCAAGGTTTTGTTTTTCATTCCGTGCAGGTTTTGCTCATTTACCGGTAATTGATTAAAAATGTCTGCATCAATTGACGTCTCAAATGAGCTGGCCCAGCAGCAGCAGCAGCAGCAGCAGCAGCAGCAGCAGCAACATGGCGAGGAAGAGGAAGCACCATCGGGAGTCGTCAATGCTATGCCTATCGGCCAGCTGCAGGTACGTTTCGCCTCTCTCTCTTGTCGTGTTTGGTTGGCAGCAGCTGATTTGTCGGCAGCTGTCCACCTGGCGTGCGATGCCTGCTTCGCATTGACTGCCCCAGCTTTCGCTCCCTCTTGCTTGCCCTTTTTCCTCCACAGGACGTTGGCATTAAAGCTGCAGATATCAAGAAGTGTACGGAGGGGGGCATTCACACCATTGAGGGGCTGGCGCATGCAAGCAAAAAGGTTTGGCCCAGGACCGTTTGACCTCACGTTTCAAGGCTGACTGCTCCACGCACCGTCTTTATTCGCACTCAACCACGAAACATGAACACACAGGAGCTTCTTGGCATAAAAGGCATCAGTGAGCAGACCGCCAACAAGCTGCATGAAGCCGGTAGGTGTCTACCTGTATCAGGCGCGCGCTTGGAAGCAACATTGTACTGCTTACTTACTGTGCGCATGTTTGATGCCACCTTGCAGCTTGGAAACTTGTACCCATGGGCTTCAGTACTGCCACTGTCATCTACAACCAGCGGAATGAAATTGTGATGCTCACTACTGGCTGCAAAGATATAGACCAAATCCTAGAAGGTGCGGCCCCTGCTGCCCCTGCTTCTGCCTTGCATCACTGTGTGTGTGCACGTGTGTGTGTGTGTGTGTGTGTGTGTGTGTGTGTGCGTGTGTGTGTGCGCATGCGCTTGCACGCGTGGCGAAGGAAACCTGAAACCAATAAGACTGTTTGATATTGCTGCAGGAGGTATTGAGACAGGAGCCATTACTGAAGTGTATGGGGAGTTCAAGCAGGGAAAGACACAGTTATGCCATACCCTCTGCGTAACCTGCCAGGTGACTGGTTGATGGTTGACCTGCTTTCCTCGA
>Ga0307942_1001135_pt1:0-2500 | contig 20752 bp, 25 predicted proteins | sample OrgLakmetagen175_FD_201846 | JGI IMG/M metagenome (GOLD analysis project Ga0307942, IMG submission 201846) | Saline water microbial communities from Organic Lake, Antarctica - #175 | ecosystem: Environmental > Aquatic > Non-marine Saline and Alkaline > Saline | place: Antarctica: Organic... | reverse complement strand
TCTATACAGCCTCACATTTCACACGGCCACAGTTACCCCAATTACTACAAGCCTGCCATGACACGCCACGTGTTCTTCCTTGCAAATCTTTGACTTTGCGTCCCACACACTTCCATCTTTGTTAACCCGTTTACACTACTCTGACTCTGCATTCCATAAACTTGCTTGCTCCCTCCGCAAACTCATGCACACAGTCTGCACGGCGCTGGTGGTGGCCACAAAGCTCATAGGCCCTGATCTCATCCACGCTGTGTACCCTTCTGTAGTGGAGCGGTTGCGCCACCCAAAGGTATGTGCATGTTCATGTGTGTGTGTGTTTGTGTGTGTTGTGTGTGTCTGTACGTGCAAATGTGTGCGTTAATGACTGGAAATGAGCGAGTTTTATGGTGATGCAGCTGTTGGATGCGTGTGTAAGGATTTGTGGATTATTGGGAATTGTGTGGCTTAGCAGGAGCTCAGATCGTGCATAGTTATTACTCTACAGATACCCAAGGAATGAGCGCACTACGCCGCAAGCAACAACTCTCAATCTCTCAACACCACCTCCACCCCACCAGCTAAACACACACATTGCATCAGGCTTTTGCTTCTATAGAATGCACGCACTTGCGCACATGCGGATGCGCATGCCCACACATACATACACACACACCACAGGAACAAGTACGCAAAAAGGCTGTCATGGTGCTGCACCGCTTTCATCAGCTTGACCCAAAGCACCAAGGCCCCCTGGCAGGCATGGACATGGACCAACACTTCAGGACCGCACTCTGTGATAAGGTGCGTGTGTGTGTGTGTGTATGTGTGTGAATCCCCTTGCAACGTATAATTTACGCCAGCATTTTTGGGCTGCTAATGTGGAGTATGCGGGTCTTTCTTTTCGTTTTCCCCCTCTCACCATACATTTTCCAATAAATACACTTGCATCCATACATATGCACACACACACTTTCTCACGTGCACAAACACAATTGCTCACACGCACACACATACACACGCACACTGCAGGACCCCAGCGTCATGAACGCCTCCCTGTGTGCACTGCACGATGCCATCAAAGCGGAGCCGCGCTTGTACAAAAACCTGCTGCCCTCTTTCGCCTCCATTCTGAAACAGGTTGGTACAGCGTAACCTTTCGTCTTTGGTTTTATTTGCTTCCAGCTAATTGTTCTTGTGCTGCCAAAAGGAGCTTACATGTGAAACTCAAGTATTTTTGGTGCATACTATTTCCACCACATCTTTCAGCCCTCACCTTTTTTTCTTCTGTGTTGTCTACAATGAAGCAGATATGGTTGAAGCAGGAAAGGTAAGGACAATATGGGCATGCTTTTAAGAATCATGCTCACAGCACCTGGAACGGCAGTGCCAAGTCAAGAAGGAAGTTGATTATTCACCTTGTCAGCAGGGTCAAAACACGCACAGCCCCTTAAATTTGAATGCCCTACGTATTTTTCTGCTCTCGTTCACGTATTTACCGCCTTGGCTGAGAGCATTCGCAATGCCAGGTTAGTTATCGGGAACTATTTAATTGCATACAAACAAGTTTAATATATCAGTTGTCTTGTGTCATGTGTGTACCAGTATAAGATATTTTTAGGGATCGGCGTTTGCTTATAGCGCTATAATATTTTTCAAATATAGCGCGTGTCAAAATTGAAATATCCGGATCGCTTCAATACGGCTCATGCCCACACTTCGAACTCGGCTCAAATTTGTTCTTGGGCGTCCATAGAACATAAACACGTACCCTATGGAGTGCTGTAGGCACCACATATCATGGGAGGACCACCACAGGGGATCATGAGCACCAGTAATGTACCATCCAAGACATCTTGAGCACCACAAGGAACAAATGCACAATGCACAATGCCTGCACTTGCACACAAGTGCTAACATACACACCTGCAGTGCTTGCACGCACGCACGCACGCACACGCACGCGCGCACACACATACACACACACATGCATGCACACGCACACATGCACACACACGCACGCACACGCACGCGCGCACACACACACACACACACCACACATACGCACACAAACACACACGCATGCACGCGCACACACGCACGCATGCGCACACGCACGCAAGTGCACACACACGCACGCACGCGCACACACACGCACGCACACACACACACACGAGCGCACGTGCACGCACGCACACGCACACACGCACGCACGAACGTGCACACACGCACGCACGCATGCACTCGCGGGCGCACGCACACACACACACACACACACGCACACACACGCACACACACACACACACAAACACACACACACACCACACACACACACGCGCACACACACACACAATTACACGCACGCATGCGCGCGCACACAGGCCTAGGCACGCACGTACACACGCACATAAGCATGCATGCTCAGCTCAGTCTTGGTCCAACACTTTGGCCAGGGGACATGCTGTTCTACAGGCCTGTGTCCACATGTGTGTGTGGCACAGAACCACAGGTATAGCGCTATATT
>Ga0307942_1001134_pt1:10000-20754 | contig 20754 bp, 18 predicted proteins | sample OrgLakmetagen175_FD_201846 | JGI IMG/M metagenome (GOLD analysis project Ga0307942, IMG submission 201846) | Saline water microbial communities from Organic Lake, Antarctica - #175 | ecosystem: Environmental > Aquatic > Non-marine Saline and Alkaline > Saline | place: Antarctica... | reverse complement strand
TTTTCCTTTCTGTTTACACCTTTTTTTGAGGACTTTTCAGCAGCCCAACCCTTTTTGCTGCAACAGGTCAACAACCAACTTGTTCATGATTTCCTTTCTCAGCAGAACAATAGACTTTTTCTTTTTCTTTCTGAGCTTAAGGTAAGGTAAGGCAAGGTTACATCGCTATATATTCTGAGCTTATGGATTTATTTGTGGCTGGCCGAGACCAGTCAGCTGCCGATCAGCCAAACAACCTGGCTGAAGGTCACCCCCCATTGTAACCATTGCAACCATTACCTCCAGCTTGCTCAAATTCATCTATAACACCAAAGTGCATCCTGAAAAGACTTCCAAAATTAGTGCTCACTGCTACCTGAAACGGATTCCAGGCCACACTTAAGCAATTACTGATGCACAACGCTGAATTCCAATACTGAAAAGGGTTTACAAAAGTGTAAGTGTTGTAGACCCTGAGCGTGTAGTAAACCCTTTTTGCGATACACAAAAGGTTAGAGGAAGCGACAAATAATGATCACATTGGCTCACAAAAATACCGAGACATTACTTTTAAGGCGAACTCAAAACGATATATGCTGGTCAACAAATAGAACACAGCACATTATCTGGTTTTCGAACAAATAAGTAATACCCCAAAATTTGTCGACTCGTTCAAAAATAAGAAAAAGGCACGTAAAATAAATTGGCTGTAATTGAAAGGTTGGGACACAATGCTTGCTTTGTTTAAATCCATATTCCTTATCCGTACAAACAAAAGCGTTTTGCGCAACAAAATGGGATGATTGCTTTGTTTAATTCCATATTCCTTATCCGTACAAACAAAAGCTTTTTGCGCAACAAAATGGGATGAATTGCTGCCTATTGGTACACCACCTGTTGTTTCTCTTACCAGGAATTTGATTTCGAACACGCACTGGCCTCATCATTTAAGCCCTAACTGTCACACAAAACCAGTTGAGGTGCCTGTTACGAATCACTTACAGACGGACGCTTCACATGCTCTGACAGCTCAGGGGAGGTGTTGCTTTTTTGTGCAGTCTCCAGCTTGACATCCTCAGCTGCTTCTGCCTATTTCCTATCATTTTGCTGCTCTTCCTGCTGCTGCACGGACAGCTGCTGCACTTCCTCTCTCTCCACTCCTTCCTTTGTGCCTGCATCCTGGCCATTGTCAGCTGCCACTGCCTCGTTCTGCTGCTGTTCCTCCTCTTCCTCCTGCTCCTCTTCATCCTGCTAAAGGATTTTGCGTTTTTCATTTACTAATATCACTGTCGTCTGCAAACTGCATTGCTTACCCAATTAATCCCATTGCTTGTGCCAGGTAATTACAACATCAAATGGCAACGGTAATCACAACATCAAACGGCAGTATAGAAACTGAGCTCGTGTAAATCATGCCAGTAACATTACAATTACACGTGAGCACATAAAGACTGTGCACCCCATTTTCCACCAACTGCTGCCTTAAAGCATGTCATGCATGATTGTGGTATGAGGATAGAGTTTATAAAGGGAGTAGTTGGATGGTTTTGTATCCAGTGTTGAGAGTGGCCCAAGGCACCCAAGTCAAACACACGTGTCCACAGCTGGGGGCATGCAGATCAGTCACGAGTAACAAAAATGGTCTGAGACCATCCGGACATTTGGGGTGCATATGCACATCACGTATACACATGTGATATCATATCATTGACAAGTGTGCGATCACATTATCCTCCCTGTTTTAACATTTAAGGCCAGTCTTTGAGCTCAACAGTCAGGTTGAACATCAAGGAGACAAGTGCAAAACAACAACCCCTGTACCTGACACACACACACACACACACCTGGGAACCATCTTCAACTCCCAATGCAAACGAGGCCACGGCTCCATTGGCATGCCCCACTTCAGTTGCCGTCCCACACAGAGATCTCAGCACCTCTTCTTGTGACTGGCCTTTAGCTTTACCTGCTTTAATCTGAGAGGTCGTGCGGTTGAACAGCGTGATATGGATCATCTCGGCAAAGGCTTGGTGTCAAAAATAAAATGTATTGACTGCGTGCTCAAAAAGGCAATTGTCCTAATACGAATAGTTTGAGGCACTTGCCTTACACTATGTGCCTCTAAACACAGTTCAAGGGGTTTGACAAACATGCGATTTTTATGAGATGATCTGCTGCTTGAGTAGGCTGTATCCCGTGCTAATGGCTTGTTTTGTTCCTTTCATGCAGGGAGGTAAAGTGCACGATAAGTAGCACAGACTGATCCTTTTTGAATTTAGGGACTGAATCCGAAACTTTGAACAGGCATCATGTGTAACCGCTTCCTCTCTAGGGACCCAGAGATCTCAGCTGTATGCAAATCAGAAAAACCCTTGGACGGTGTTTGTACCTGATAACCAAAAAAAGTGGCTCACTCCTAAACAGACATAAGCGCTTCCACTGACTGCCTATGTTCTCCACCTCAGTCACAAGCCCCAGGGTAGGCCAGGAGTAGGCCACTCACACCCAGCTGGTCATCCCATTCAACATGACAATCATGCTGGTTACGTTAAAAAGCACACAAATTCTAGGACGGCGGTTTATGGAACACAGAACGCAGCTCCAGGTCAAAGAATTGTTAACTCTTAACCAGAAGCCAGAACATGCCACGAAAGCACTCTTGTCTACCACGCGATCATTCAGGTTTTAAACATTTTTGCTTGGTGTGGCACCGACCCGAAAATCACGCACAGTTCTTGTCGAAATTGTTTTGCCATTTCTTTTAAACCGCCTACGACCAGACCTGCTTTCTTGCCTCACCTTCTTTACCACGCTGTCTAAGTCCTCCATCAATCGCCGTATGACACGCATGGTGACACCTGCAGTTTCACAACATGAGAATCGAGTTATTACCTTCCAAAACGCATTTGCAACACTAAAATTCTAGATTGCAGTTGGTGTTCACACATGTGGCACGCCTGCTGCTGCCAGTACGATGCGCAGTGTGTCCTAACATATTTTTGTATGGGTGTTCAAAATGGGCCTCATTATCGAGGGAGGAATATTACAAATCTGTGAAACAAGCGGCACCTTTGCTCCACTAATGGCAGTCACGTTTGATGGTCATCTGTTCTGCACCATATAAAAGCCATTACATCTCATCTACCAACATCAACTAATACTTGTCAAGCTTGTGCTTGTTGAATTGAAACAAGTTGTTTTGTTTGGTGCAGCTTCATTACTCACACAACCCAGATGCCGCGCTCACCTCGCAAAAGGCCATCCATCAGAGCAACGTGCTTGAGGAAGGAAGGGATCCCTGTTGCGAGCCACAGCGAAGTGTATGACTTGCACCGCAATTTGTTGACATTGTTTCACAGGTATAAGAGCAACAAATTGTGAAGGAAAGTGATCGGATTACCACCTTTAAAAATGCTACAAGCTGGCGTACAGGCACATAAGGCATTAAATTCAGGGAGACAGATGCAACGAGAGCTTTGAAGCAAGGTGCAAACACAAACAAACATTCACTCCCCATCCAGGCAACACTTACTTTTCATGAGCAATAGCCGAGCAGAGATTGGGAATCCCGGCAGAGCTCTTCTTTGAGTCCAGGCCAAGCCTGCTCTCTCCTGATGTCTTTTTTCCTTTTCTCACCTAGTATTTAAATAAACACACCTTTAGGTAAAATCGCTTGGTGCAGCACAGCTTGAGTGCCCACCACCTTGCCTGCCTCTGAGACAGGCCGGAGCTCCCATTTGCCTGAGAACTCCTGCAGCACGTCCTGTGCACAGAGCACAGGCAGGTGTGCATAAGTCTTTATCATCGGTGCACGCACATAACCACTGCAATATGTCCTTGCTCAATAGGTCCTGTAGCACGTCCCGTGCACAGGCAGGTGAGCAAAATTTGTTAGCAGCTGGGAGCGCACAACACCATTGCGAGCTGTCCTTCTTCAAGTTTGAGCACCTCCTGCAGCACGTCGTGTGCATGGGCACATTCACGTGGCTCATTAGCAAAGAAGGGTGAATGCTCAAAATCCCAGTATGCTACAATTCATCCCATCTAGTATATCAGCAAGGATTTTGGTGAGGATTGAATGCATGTAAGAGCAACGAGTGGGCGCATTTTTGCCAAAGAGGTTTATAGGTAAGCCTTGCAAAGACTGATTTGATGAAGCTAAAATGGATGAGCACACACTGCGTACGAGCCTCAGCATTCACACATCCACCTGCACATTCCATCCCCAAATGCATGTTTTCCCTGTTCCATTCTTTTTTACTTTGAGGAGTGCCAGTCGCAAACACACACCGAGCGCAGCAGGTCGAAGTTGGTCTTGAGGCAGGCTGGATCCCGAGCATCCTCAGTCACCTGTGCGTGCAAATGCCCTCAAGTCATATTTGAGCGTGTGTGTGCGTGTGTGTGTGCATGTTCTTGTTTGCATGTTCTTGTTTGCATGCGCGTTTTTGTGTGTTTGTAAGTTTGTGTGTGTGTGTGTGTGTTGCACGTGTTGAAATGATAGCACAGCAAAAATGTAAGCGCACACACACACCTTGAGCCATGTTGAGTACTGCCTGCATATCCACAGGACCTGTAAGAGGAGGGAAGGAGCGCTCAAGCTTCTGACACGCTGAGTGCTGTTGTGTGACCGGTGGCCATTAGAAAAAAGGTGCCAGCAAGCGCATTATTCCGTATGTCAGCGAAGTAGCTTTTTTTAAAGGTATAATAAACACAATTTCAGGCTGCTTTATATGAACACAAATCTCAGGCTGCTAGCAAAGACCTACTCGCAACTCTCCTTTCTGCTCCACCTCCACCTGTGTACACGGGCAGTCACGTGCCAAAGTTTATACATGATGTTTAGAGCGTCAGAGAATGCACAATTCCAGCTCCCCTCAAGCCCTAATAATATTTCAATTCAAAGCAACCGCGCCAACTCGCAGCAGAAACAAATCTTCATTACTGGTTCCAGGGTAGGGGTGGGGGTTTCAGTTTGCAGTGCTGAGTATGCAGTGCTGAATTCATTATGGTTGGCTAGAAATGGACACATACACAAACATAGGCAAGTCAGGTACTTTTGTGCTGTGATGGCGCAAGGTGCGTGACCTACAAGCTTGAAATTGGGCTCTGCTTTTAAGACGTTCCGCTGGCCAACGCACTTCACATCCCGGAAGAGGGAGGAGTTGTCCGGATGGGTGAAAATTGCAAAAATACACTCAGGCGGCACATCCCTGTCAGGTGTTGAAGGACGAGCTGAAACTGTAGCTGTAATGAATGAGCTGTGTGTACGAGCTTGCTCGAGTGTTTGTGTGTGTGTGTGTGTGTGCTTGTGTGTGTGTGTGTGTGTGTGTGTGTGTGTGTGTGTGTGTGTGTGTGTGTGTGAGAGAGAGTGAGTGTGTGTGTGTATGCGCGTGCGCATATCTGGGGAGGCGTGTGCATTGCCATGCTTGTACTGCGTATGTCTTAAAGCAAGACCTCACCAAATCGCACGCAGCTGGAGAGCGGTCTTCAAGCCTGTGTTGCTGACGGCAACGCTCCCCCAGTCTGCTCCCAGCTCCTCCTCACCATCCTTCAGATGCTGCAAAGCAGAGGTATCTGACTCAAAATGTACATCACCCTGCATTTACAGCTTTCAAATTTGAATAATTGATATCTATAGATTGCCCACAAAAAATCGATAGTAACACCCAAAACATGACCTTGAATTCAGGGGTGGCTCACCAGGGCAGGGGCTTGTCAGTTTCTAAAAATAATTGCGTGCGTCGCGTGCACACGTGTGCTCTGCCGCCCGTGTTGTCTGGGTTGGCATTTGGTTTTGGCGTGACAGGCAAGTTTGAGTACGCACACACACACACACGCACACGCACACGCACACGCACACGCACACGCACACGCACACGCACACACACACGCACACGCACACACACATGCACACGCGCGCGCACACGCGCACACACACACACACACACACACACACACACACACGCACGCACGCACGCACGCACGCACGCATGCACGCACACGCACACGCATCAGCATGCAAAATGGGCGTGGATCAATGCAAGGGGCCACGCGTAATATCCCTTCATTTAGCTTGTACATGTATATGTGCATATGTAAATATACAATATACAGATACACAATCCTAAGTGCATGCACGGGCACTCTATCAATTGAAAACGGAAGTGGATGGACACGTCTTAACGCAACTGCATTATCTACAGGGCTCGCTGCATTTGTTGCCCATAACGCCGTGGCGAGGAAGTGCGCCACATGTTATGGGGCAGGCTATTATCCATGTGAAGGTTGCAAAGGCAGAGGAAAGGTGCGTACTGTACACATTTTGTGCCTGATGCAGCAGGGTGGGTCAGGGGACGTGCGTATCCATGATCAATTGACCCATCCTGCAGGTCGGCGGCTGTTTCAAAGGCGTCTCTCCGTCTTCCCCGTGCTTGGCATGCGGCGCTCGAGGCCGAACCCTCTGTAAGGCATGCAAGGGTCAAGGCTTGTCAAAATCCTGGCTGTTCAGACCATCTTCAGATCCAGGTTCGTGCGATCATACTGGTCTAAGGGTACTTATCTGTCTGTTGAATAATTGAAAGGAATCAGGTGCTGACTCAGTTAATCAGGTGTAGTGTAAAGAGTGACGTAGGCGTCACTGTAGCAACCTGCTTTGTAAGGTGGGAAAAACTGTGTTTATGCAGGACAGAACCCTGCACACGTCACAAAAATCAAAATTGCTTCCTGTCGCGCACTGTGGCCGAGCGTCTCTTATTTCCACATGCCCCTGCCTTAAAACCATCCGACTCACAATCCATTATAGGTGATGCTCAAACAATTGCGCATCAGGACTCGGAGCCAGAATGATTTAAATTCAATGGCCATGCCAATTGATTTTAGTCTCGCTTCTTCCATTAAATTGTTGGCCTAGAAATGATTCCTTTTGCCTGGATGTGTCTCCAACTTCATCCCTTCTTAAAAAAACATGGCTCCCTAATAATTATGCAGGTTGGGGCCCCAGAGGAGAATAGCTGCTGCTTCCGCTGCTGAGAGGACCCGTCAGACAGAGGATTTGAATTTTATCCTTTCCTGATCAAGCCAGGTGTGTTAACATTGTGCATACTCTGCTCCCTGCTGGGATTTTAAGACACGGAAATTGACCCGGTGATTGAATGCCATGGCACTATGAGATTGTGCGCTTGTGATTCGGTTTCCCAACAAGGCGTTACAAACAAAGTATTTTACAAAATTTGTTCACCACTTGTATCCATGTGGTCGTGAAATCTTTTGTGTATGGATAAGAACCAGTATTGGGTGATTGGGTGGTGTCTGCACCTCATAAAACGTTCTAGACAACCTTGCTTGCTTGCGATAGCCATGGTGTTCAATTCTTCAGCGTGTGTCATGTGCCTGCGTACACAAAATAGCTGTGATTTGGTACAGTAGCAATTTAAACCTTTTCGGATTCAAGGTGCAGAAACAATTGGACTGTAAAGATCTGGCTGGCAAAAGACTTTTTCTAATCCTTGTTTTTTATTTTTCGCCCTGCAGTGAGTTGCTCTCTTATTTGAAATGTCACGTCCAAATGGTGGTAGTGACAAATCCTGACAAGCACTTGCGAGTTGGTTGATGGTTGAGAGTTTATGTTTATTCTTCCTAATCAGTGTTTACACCATGGCGTCACTTCATTTCCTTAATTTTATTGAAAGCATTACTCCTGGCTTCCTGTCCGCTTCCTAGGTAGTAATCAAGCTGGCTTACTGGCCGCTTGTTCATCAAATAAGCGAGCAGTAAGCCAAACAATAGATACTAGTAAGGCTTTCTAACATTCCGACGTCACTCCTCTGCTGGATGCGGCGTTCGGTTCTAACCGGATGAAACCCGGTTCAATAAGGTCCGGTTCTAACATTCCGACGAGGACGCCGCTGCGGCGCATTGCCACTCCTCTGCTGGATGGTGTTTCCTCCTTGGAGTCCTTTCATGTCGAAGGCTAATCTATAATTACTTGATGTGCTGAGTTTGCAGTGACGGTAATTTGATTGGCAGAGTTCTCTAGCTCGCTGTCACCATTCATTTGCATGTCCAAGGCCACGTTTGGTGTGAAGCGGACAATCATAAACAGGGCTGTATTATGTGAACTGGTTTCGGTCCGGCTTTAACCTTTTCAAAAGTATGCTCACAATACTAATAGCGTCACTTTGCGGCAGGTAGCTGTCACGCCCAATTGTTGGCAGCGACAAATCGTGTGACAGAGCAGTTAAGTTGGTTGACAGTTAAGAGTTTCTATGTGTCTTGTTCAATAAGCTTTATGGCCAGTGTGGATAAGTGGATGTGCTGCGTCTTATACCTTGCAATGACGGTAATTTGATCTGACAAAGCTGTTCAAACTGGGCGTGCTATTTCCATGCAAGAACCTACTGCAGATTTGAAGCATATGATGAGAGGTGTTTGGAGAAACAAGAGTTGGAGGACCCACAGAGTGGGCTCTGTCATTCTTGGTTTCTTGCCATCCTTTTTCCTCGTAATAAACTTACTGCAGTACGTCCGTCTTGCTTCATCCGTCCAATCAAGTTACGGCATGCAAAATGTCAGCAAATTCCGCTTGCGAGCACATACTTTGAAAGGGCGGGAAAAATTAGCGTTGCTTGAAGTAACGCAGTTCTCGCATTTGTTACCAGTGCTCTATTGAAGATAATCATGTCCAGTGTAGCAGCACGTCGTAAAAGGCATACTCTGGAAGGAAGTTTGGTGGCGCCTACTCCAGCATGGTGTGGTGGGAGCAGGGGGCCACGGATGGCCCATGAAGCGGGGGACAGCTTGCCCTTGTGGCTGGCAACACTCAGCCGCATCGCCACGTGCTACACAGGCACTACAGCTACAGGAGCACGTCTTTTGGGCTTGCACAGGAGCTTCAGCCATCAGACGAGCCATACATCACAACCTCCCAGTTTCCGTGCAGCTGCTACCACGGCATGTGTGGCTGCTAGAGCAGCCATGCCAAACAGTGAGGAAGGGAGTGTGGTATGTTGTGTGCCTAGCTGCCCTGACTGCAATGTTAAGAGCTAGGGGTTTGATGTTTAGCACGCTAGCCAGGACAGGCGTAGAGCCCGCAGTAGTAGAAACTAGGGCAGTTCATCTTTTCCTCGCAGCCTTAAAAGACTTTGCAGCCTGTCAAGGTAGTGTCTCCAGTTTCTCTGACCTAAGCCAGGCTCACCCCTTTGTGTATGCTAGGCCAAACGCCTCCTTGGCTGTTTCACTGCAGCTCCCTCCCTAGCGTGTCAACCGCCTTAATCTAGGTATAGGTTGGCCAGCTTCCCCTTGCACTCGGCTCTTAGTAGAACAACCCGCCTCTTGTTATTTAAACCTTGAGCTCATTGTACTCCTTTCGTGTCTCCCAAGTATTGGCTCGTAATGTTGAGAGTGACGTGTTGGTGCAGCTGCGTTTTCTGTAGGGGAACTCTCTCTTCTCTTTGGGTTGTGTTGGAGTTTGGCTTTGGCGCACCATCATCGCAATGGCTTAGCTGCTTTTATCCTGGCTAACTCTTAGCTTCCCTAGTTTTTTATGTTGAGTGCCTCGCGGTGGTGTAGCTAGATCGGCCCGTTGCCTTTTCACTTATTACTAGCCATGTCCTCCTAAACCTCGTTTTTTCTACGTGGGCACCAAAGTAAGCAGGATTTCCTTCCTTCTTTATTCCCCGTGCTTGACCTTCCCATACACGTTTTGCCCTTCTTCTCATCACCTTGCAATTGGTTGTCCCCCCTAACCTTCCAATTGGTTGTCCCCCCTATTTTCTGTTATCGCTTCCAGCCTGCCTCTCTTGCTTCCCTTTTATTTATCAACTTTCTGTTTCGTTTCAACCTCGTAGTAGGGAGTTTGCTATCTCCCCTGGACCTATGTAATACGCTATCATCATCAATACTCGAGATATAAGATTAGGAGTTGCATTCCTATATATATCGTTACATCCAGGGCAAGGAGCACGCTCTGTTCATTTGCCAAGATCCACAGGTTTGTGAGCTGAGGAAGTGGCGCACTCCTTTTTGTCTGCACCTTTTTATTAGGCCTTAATCATGCTGGCTGTGTCACCACTACCAGCGGAGTCTTTTCCATTCTTATTAGGCCCGACCTTATATGCTGCGTCACACGTCAAACAACCATCCTTATTTCCTTGCTCAGTAGAATTCTGATTTCCTTTTTCAGCAGACTTTGCTCCTTTATATTGAAGCTTATGAATGCAATTGTGGTGTAGTGTTACAGAAGCACTAGGCCAAAAGGACAAAACCAGTTCCAGTTGGATATTATATGGCATATGGCACCTTGCTTCCTATTCCTATAAGAAAAAGACTCAAACGGCGGAGCCCTCATCAGCGTGGTAGCCGTGGCAGTAGTAATAACCAGGGTCCGGCTGTAGCTTGCGACCTGCCCCTGGCGAGTTAGGAACTAGCTCCCTTCGCGGCCAGGAGGCATGCCCTGGCTCACAATTTCAATTGGCAAGTTGTGGAGGACAGCATCGGACTGGTCTGCTGTAGCTGGGTGAGCTGGTGGGGTGGGCAGCTAGAGAGGAGAGAGAGGAGCTGTTTTGGGGGGTTTGCATGCATCCTTTGTTCTCTCTTCTGCTCTGCTGCACTTGTTCTCTTGGCACTCCTGGTTTTGTGAGGCTCTCTCAGCCTCTTGTTTCCTGTTTCTGATTGAGGCTTCTTTACACTCACATCCTGAGACATATCGACAGCTTTGTTCTCGTTCTCCTTGATGCTTTCTCTTCGCGCTTCTTCAAAACAAACGTTCTCTTTCTCTA
>Ga0307942_1001134_pt1:0-5000 | contig 20754 bp, 18 predicted proteins | sample OrgLakmetagen175_FD_201846 | JGI IMG/M metagenome (GOLD analysis project Ga0307942, IMG submission 201846) | Saline water microbial communities from Organic Lake, Antarctica - #175 | ecosystem: Environmental > Aquatic > Non-marine Saline and Alkaline > Saline | place: Antarctica: Organic... | reverse complement strand
CACATACACACACAAACGCACACACACACGCACACACACATACACACACACATACACACACGTGCATACAGACATGGGAATAAGTGCACACATACGCGTCCATCCTATTTTGCTATAACTGAGCTACTGACTCTCACGATACGCAGTGGCCATTGGCATTTTCAACCCTGACAAGTTCAAAACTGCGTTATTTGACCTGGCTCCTGATTTTGGTGAGTATTAGAAAATATGTCTTCTGTAAAGTTAAAGCTGAGTAGCCTTCTGCCTCCTTGGTCTGCCTCAAGCTCCCTGTCGATCACATATGACGTCTGTGACACTTCACCTGCAGTCAACCCGCTTTTTGGACGGCTGTTTGCTGCCTGGACGATTGTGACTTGTATTTTATGCGTTACATGTGCGCTGTGCTCGACGAACCGTGCCATTTACTGTAAGTTTGTCCCCGTCTTAGGTAAAAAATGCGGAGGCCTCTGCCCCCCCTTGATGATTTGCTTTTGACTGTTGTAGGGGTGTTTGCATCGGATCTGAAGCAAGAATGAAAATGTTTGCACCCTTTCTTTGAATTGAAATTAATAAAAAGCAACACCACACTTTGCAGCGGTTACCCTTAGCTCGTTTGCCGTGGCCCTGACATTTTTCTTGTCTGAGTGCCTCATATTTAAGACTGTGGGATACAAGACTGTAGCATCTCCTTTGATAGTGGCAGGTAGGTCGGTCACTAGCGCCAAGCGCCAAAAACATGGTGATCATTTCTGGTCAGATCTTGAGTAGAGTGGATTGTTCGGACCTCCATACGTGACTGGCAAGTAAACTGTTAATACATAATTGCATATCTTTTTTATTTGCCTTAATTGGGTGGGGTTGCAAGTATGGTATTGCAACGCTACAATTGGAGACTTACAAACACTTCCACAAACACATTTTTGGCCCTTAATTGCTTGCACACATGACCCACTTTTCCCATATTCGTTGCAGGAGTGTCGGTTATATGGATGGGGGCAGGCTTTAACTACTATACAAGGGAAGCCATGTTTTGTGCCCTGCCTGGCGGGTAGGCCAACACATTCGTCTCACGCTTGTAGGTCTGAAAAAATGTATCTGCCTACTAAAATAGCTTTGGTTTTTCACTGCAGGGATCCACTGAAATCTCAGTAATGAGGGCATAGAGGATGAGTATCAATTCGTAATGTACGCAGCGGGTCAGGTCTACCTAGCACAGTTATAACTGGAATGGATTTGGCTTTTAAACCTCAATGCGGGTCCCTGTGTGCATCAAAATACATGGTGTTTTTGGGGGCGACCAATGATCAGGGCATGGAGACGATGGGCGAGTCCAAATACTGCCATTATCATTTGGTCATTATGTTTCCGCCACTGTCGGTGCTTGGACCTGCTGACAAAGGGTGTACAGCCCTCAAGAACCGCCTCCTCTTTATTCCAGAGCAGGGTATTTAGGTAAGGTAAGGTTACATCACTATATATGCCTCAAAGGGCATCTCAGCGGAAGTTTGGAAAAAGCCTGAAACTAAACCTGGCTAAACAAAAGAAATAGAGGAAACTGATGTATGAAGAAGAGAAAAGTGCATAGAGAAAGAGAACCTTTGTTTTGAAGAGGAAACTGATGTATGAAGAAGAGAAAAGTGTATAGAGAAAGAGAACCTTTGTTTTGAAGAAGCGCTAAGAGAAAGCATCAAGGAGAACGAGAACAAAGCTGAACAGAGCAGGGTATTTGCATGCGAGAGATCTTAAGCTAGTTCAAGTTCAACAACGGCAGTCACAATTGCATATATTATTATACACAATCTGCTATTTAGAACTAGGTCTACATGGGGGGACCTTTTAAGTTCAGCCAGACTGTTCGGCTGATCGCCTCGCTCAGACACGAAGGAATAGCCTACACGAAGAAAAGGCTTGAGGATTTGTTGTCGTGAGGGAATATGAACCACCCGGGCCCTGACATGATGTTGCAAGTATAAGCTTGCTACTGAAAAACATCACAACAGGTAAGCAAACTTCTCCGCAGAGCACCATCACCAACTTCTGAGTAATAACTAAAAGCCGCCTGTCACTTGGTGGTGGGGGAATGGCGCTGATTTCGCTTAGCCACGCTCTCACCTGTACACCCTGAGAGAGCGCATATGTATATCGCATAGTATTGCATCAATCAAACATGCAAGGCAAATTGCACACCTTCCAGACCCGAGCATCAGGTCTACGAGAAACCCCGCGAGTTGATACCATTTCCCCCCGCCAAGTGACTGCAAAATCAGAATTTGGTCTCGTTTTTGGCAGTTTCGGTTCCTAACCAGCCGGAGGTCAACTAATTGTTTATATATTATTCACAAATGGCTTGTCGTTTGCACAGCTTGTCGTTATGCCTCCCAACAACCAAGCCACAAGGCCCCACAACCAAGGCACAAGGCCCCAAGCCACACCATCTTCACAAGCGTAAGCATTCAATCAGCAGGTTAGGGGCAGGCCCAGTGGAGAAGGAGCAGGAACAGACCACGAATAAAAATGTGGAGAAGGAGGAGCCTCAGAGGCTGACTACTTGGTAAGTGCACACAAACACACATTCACACACATATACATACACATACATACACACACACACGCACACACACACACACACACACATACACGCACACTCACAAGCACTGTACGACCAAATTTTCATCCGCTGAATTTTAAATATGTTCACCGTTTCGTGCCTGTGCAGGCAATACGGCAAGACCAAAGACCCTGGCCTTGTGACGTACTACATGGTGGCTGCATTTCTTGTAAGTTGCCTTCAAGTTGTGTGCAGGTCGCCTTGTTCCTGTGTGTGTGAGATGCAATGCATGCCGGTTGTTTCGCATGTCCTTTTTGAACTCCCATGCATACATTCGCCACTCAACAGCATGTAAAAGCGTGTTTGCGTGTCATGCAGCTGTCCATAGGAAGAGAGAGATTGCACCTCCTCTCAAGTAGTGTATAATCAATAAGGTGCAGCTTATGGAGTGGGCTTGCACACCAGGATCCAAGTCTGTACAATTATTCGAATTTGTAGAGTGCCTGCCCCTTGCTTTTGAAAATAGGCGTCAAAAAGGGTGTTCTTACAGAGTAAGAGAGGCACAAAAAGCACGCATTGGCATTATAGCTAATTAAAGGGCTTTTTGCATGGCTTTGAACCATGGCAAAACACTGTAAAAAAAATTGTAGAAAAAAATAGCTTATTAAGGTGTTACCCTGTTTAAAAACAGAACAATATAAAAACGGATCAGAGACACAAAGAGGGGTAGTGGCCCTGTATAGCCAACCCAAAGTTTTGAACTTACACGCATCGCATCAGCAATGTGAAGGTTGTTCACCATGCCATCATGACAAGTTTCTACACACTCAATGTGACTGCCGTACTCCACATCCACGTATGCGCATCATGTGTGTTCAACTAGTGAAAAGCAGAACCTTAGGACCTCATATGCTCATATGTGAAAACCCACATCCTCCTGTTGAAGTTTATCAATGGTTTCTTTACGACATGATTAGTGCACGAGAATGATCCTTCTTCAAGGTTTGCTTGTTTTTATTGCAGGTGCCTGTGCTCCTAATCATCGCACCACTGATTGCCTCACCGCCTCCAAGATAGTGTGACACCAACTGAAGTCTGCGCACCGACAGCACAGTGTCTGTCAGGCTTGTGGCGTGGTTGAGCATTTTATCAAAACCGATTTGTCGAACACTAGATTTGCGGTTAAAATGGCTGACATAATTCAGTCATGAGTTTGATGCTTTATGAGATGAGCCTGCCTGAGATGAGCCTGCCTGCTAAGAGAAATTAGGTTAAGAGAGCAAATTATCGTCCTTAAAGTTCTTGCAAAACCTCGTTGATTGTGCTCACAGTGGGGGGTGGGCATCAGTACTGACCAATAAAAATGTGGGTGAATGGCTTGCGTTGGCCGCAGAGCCTAGTGGTTTCTGGTCTGATGGTTTCTTCTGGGTAAGCATCTCTAGAAGGGAAGGAGCTAGGTTTACAAGGATTACAAGAAAAGGCCATCAGTCAAAGCGTGCGACTGCTAGCCTGCTCATAAAAACAGCAGTTTATGCAGAAAAATTAAAGTTTGTTGTTGTTCTAGAAGAGAAGGAGCTAGAGGGAGCCATTTGGCCCCCAGGTTGGTTGTTTGCTTGCACAACTTCAAAACCGTTCTCATTGTTTTCATCTGACTTTTTCGCTGTGTTCTAACTGTTGGCTTGTCCTCTCCCTGCATTGTCCGATTGTCATTTGTTCAGGTTTAGCACAAAACTTCATGAAACAGATGCGTGTGAAGAAGAGAGAAACAAATTTATCAGCATTTGTTTAGTTCACATACCTGCCACGCTTAATCAGTGGCATGAACGATTCGTGTGATTTCCCTGGGATTTATAATCTGAGCAACGGTTTTTAAGATAGTTTGATTGTTTGGCCAGTTTAGATGGTCCTCTTGTAACAAACTCGCTCTTTTTCTCACAGCCACAACCATCAGCAACATTCTAGTGCGTTGCTTGAGCCGTAGCCTTCTTCTCACCGGTGAGAGGGGGAGGACTCTCGGAGACGCGAAACATACACCTTTATGGGGGGGCTTGGCGGCGATATGGCTTACACTTGCAATCCTTGCTTAAGCTGGTACCATGATTCGTCGTAACATTCTGTCAGTAACTGAGTCAATCAAAACTGAAAAAGCACATGTTATTTGCCTCCCTCATTCTTGGTATCCTCAGTGTGACAGATCCATTTTTTTTTACGTGCCCAAAACTCACAGATGATTCCCCCTCTTTAATTTATTGCGGTCCGCCAAGCCCCCCCATAAAGGTGTGTTAAACGTCTCCTCCCTCTCTACGCGAGAAGGAAGCGACAACTCAAGGTAAGGTAAGGTTACATCACTATATATGCCTCAAAGGGCATCTCAGCGGAAGTTTGGAAAAGCCTGGAACTACACCTGGCTAACAAAAGGAACAGAAGCTAGAGGAAACATGAAACAGATATA
>Ga0307942_1001132_pt1:2500-20763 | contig 20763 bp, 26 predicted proteins | sample OrgLakmetagen175_FD_201846 | JGI IMG/M metagenome (GOLD analysis project Ga0307942, IMG submission 201846) | Saline water microbial communities from Organic Lake, Antarctica - #175 | ecosystem: Environmental > Aquatic > Non-marine Saline and Alkaline > Saline | place: Antarctica... | reverse complement strand
TTTTTGAGTTCGAGGGCACTTCGGGAGGGCCCTGTCGGAATTAGTTTTTGAATTTGAGAGCCCCCCTGTGAATGCTGCCTGTGCACTGCTACTGCTGTTAGTTATGGCTGAAGCTGTGGCTGAGGCTTCAAGAACCCGGCCAGGGGGTTCACACTGGCGTGCTTGGAGCTCATTTCAATTTTCACCCTTAAAACCACTATAAATATTTAATTTATCACTTCAAAGTCAGTTCGGAGAGGCCTCCAAGAATTAATAAAAATTTTCGTTTTCTGGCCAAATAATCAATTAATTTCCGAAGTGATCGTAAACAAACGGTATACACACCGTATATACCTATGAATGTATGGTTCTGGCCAACCCTATGCTGCATGCCAAGTGCGGCAATGGACGCTTGGGTACTCAAGATTCATTCATGTGTCACACACACAGGCTAGGCCAAGACCATACACGTGCACCGTGTAATACAATATACGGTAGGATGTACGGTATAGTAGATGGAATGTACGATTGGTGGAATGTACGGTACAGTACATGGAATGTACGGTTGATGAAATGTACAGTATTGTTCAACAAGGTAAAAGTAAGGCGGCATACGGTAAACGGTGATGTTTCCCCAACTAAAAATAGCTAGGGTTGGCCAGAACCTTTTACTTACGGTGCATATATGGCATTCTTAGCAGGGAAATCACCAAATACACGGTCATATACGGTGTATATACACGGATCTGGCCAAACCTATACACATGTACACAAGAGATGTGGGGTGTGTGGAGCTGTCGTGTGTTGCTGGGGCTCCGGGACAAGGTCAGACACTGTGTGAAGCAGACATCAAAGAGCTCTTAAGCAGCAGCAAAACACAGGTCTGACAGCGCTCACACTACATCCGGCCAGCAGCGTCACTGATACTTTGCCAGCAACAACCCCAACAGACAGGCTTGTTTTTTAGAAACAGCAGAATTCCCAACATGCAGGCTTGTTCCAGAAAAGCAGCAGCAAATCCAACAGGCAGGCTTAATCCACAAAAGCAGAGGCAATGTCATCAGGCGGGCTTGATCCACAAACGCAGTAGCAGAAGCAGCAGCAACAGCAATCCCAACACGCAGGCTTAGTCCACAAAAGCAGCAGCAATCCAACAGGCAGACTTACTTCACAGAAGCAGAAGCTATCCCAACAGGCGGGCTTGATCCACAAACGCAGCAGCAGAAGCAGCAGCAGCAGCAATCCCAACAGGCAAATTTGATTTGCAAAAGCAGCATCAGCTATCCCAACAGGCAGGCTATAATCACAAAAGCAGCAGCAATCCCAACAGGCAGGCTATATTTTACAAAGCAGCAGCAAATCTTTTCAGGCAGGCGTCATCCACAAAAGCAGAAGAATTGCACAAATGACAAAGAGAGCAGCCGATTGGAAACCATCTGCTCCCCCCTCACACGCAAATCACTAACACCACACACACACGCACGCACACACACACTTACACACACACTCGCACGCACGCACACACGCACGCACGCACACACACATGCACGCACACACACAATCTCACACAGACTCACACGCACAAAGTGCACACCTGTACCAGCGGAACCTCTCCCTCGGCCACGCTTCTTACTTTGCCCCCTTCCTCTCCCTGCCCCTCCCCCCTCCCTGTCACCCTGCACCGTACATGGCCCCACCGCCTGAACCGCATCGGACGCCGACTCTGCACCCCCCTCTTCCTCAACGATTTGAGCATCACCCCCCTCACTGGCAGCACCTCCATCACTGCCTGCTGCTGCTTCTCCCCCACAGGCGCCTTGCACGTGTCTCATGGTGCTAGCCAGCACATGCTGGGCTCTGACAGTGGCGACCTCCCTGACACTGCCTGCTGGAATGTTAGAGGTGCATGAGGCAGGTGGTGCCCTGACACTGCCTGCTGGAATGTTAGAGGCGCGTGCGACAGGTGGTGCTGCTCTTCTGCTCCCTAAGCCCCTAGTATTGCCTGCTGACAAGCTGCTCCCTAGGCCCCTACCTGACATGCTGCACATTCCCCCTGCTGAAGTCCCCCCCCCCTTGAGTGGACTGCCCAGTCTTTGCTTGTGTGCTCTCTCCTTGTTTAAGAGCTTTTGCTGCGTTTTGCATGCACGAAAGTGATAGCGTGGTTATCAGCTTCAGCTGCGTTTTGCGTGCACATGAGCGGGGACGTGGCAACCTTGCAGGTTTGTACAAGCCATGCGCACACTGACACACACACACACACACACACACATAAAACCTAGCGCCAAAAAGAAATACGCATACACAGGACAGACACAAACACGCACACACACACCTTGGACAAGCACACACACAATTTCAACACACCCCTCACCTGTTCCATGGACAACGGCCTGCTGACCTGAATGCCACCGGCAGAGTGCTGCTGCGGTCCCTGCCCCTGATAATGTGGCGGCCACTGCACCCCATTCTGCTGCTGCAGCACTCCACAATTGTGTCTGGTCAGAGGCATGTGGAGAGGTTCATTGATATTCCTACCACCTCCACCACCACCAATTTGACCTCCGAAGGTGCTCGTACTTGGCAGTGCTCCAGTGCGTGCCGCAGAGGCGAGTGGTGCAGGCGCGGGTGCGAGGGCGTGGGCGCGGCTTGGCTGTAATTGCATGCTACCAAGGGGGCATATGAAGGGGTATATGGTGGCCAGGTGTTGGGGTATAGGCTGGTCGAGGAGGCTCTCTAGAAAGGGCTTGGGCAGGCGGGCACGTATGAGGCGTGTCAAGTGCTGGGCTTGCTCAAGCTGCAAAGTAAAAGGGTTTGTGTTTGTGCGTGTATGTGTGTGAGAGTGTATATGTGTGTGTGCGTGTGTGTGTGCCAAGTGTAAGGCTTGCTCATATTGCCAAATGCAAGGACGCTGGTACGTAAGTGTGTGATTTGTGTGATCAATAGCACTTTGCATTAACTTCATGCGTGCACACATGTAAGTGTAAGCAGCAGCAAATGCAAATTGTGGTGCTCTCATTCCAATTGTTGCCATCTGATTGTTATCCAGTTCATGAGCAGCAAGGACATACCCAGGAGCTGTCTGCCTTGAGGCCCAAGCTGTTTTGCATCCTCCAAGACTCCTGTAACTCCCTCTGCCTGGGCCTGAGGAGTGTTGCACACGTGTATTTGTGTGTGTGCGTGTGTGTGTGTGCGTGTGTGCGTGTGTGTGTGTGTGTGTGTGTGTGTGTGTGTGCGCACGCACGCGCTACGCATGACCACCTGGCTTAACACAGCTTCCTCTGAACTCACACCCAGACTTTACGCAACGGATAAATGACGGAGCTCAAGACCCTTCCGATGCACCCAATATACAACATATATTTCCAAAACCAGACTTAGGACAGTTGTTACTATCAGACTGCTCAGATTAACTTAGCATGTATTTCATAACCCTATACCCATGCTGTATGCTGTCAGGGCCTGCTAACGCCGCATCTTCCTCCCCAAGTTCGCTGCCAACATCAGCGAGGACGTCAGACATGGCTTGATCTAACGCCCCAGCTTCTTGAGAGTCCTAAATGCAGATGTGTGTGTGAGTGTGAGTGTGTGTGCGTGTATATGTACTATGTTTGTGTATGTGTGTATGTATGTATGTGTGTGCACACGCTAGGTTCACGTGCTCACATTGTCAATGCATGCAGGTAGCCTATACAAACTTATACCAGGGGGGAGACAAATCTCCCAGAAACGAGGATCTATGACCATATAGAAAATAATCACAGAAGCAAACGCCTTGGGCCAACGGTTGGCTGTGTTGAGTCGATGCATGCGAAGGTGCTCAGCAAGGCCGCTTTAAAATGCTTTGGGCGAATGTATAAATATTACACAACTATTGGTGTTGTAAAGGAAAGGCTTACTCCCTGCCGTTAATTTGCACTAGTACACAAGTCTATCTTTACTCCTTCTGGTACTTTGTTGGCCCTACCCCTGACAGAACCTTTCTTTTATCAGCCGGAAAAGGACTTTTACGGTCTCGATACCACCACTTTTAGTGACATACACAGCTATAGGGGGAAAAAGGGGCATTGTTCAACCTGCACCAAAGCTGCTCAACCTTCATAAAAAGAAAAAGGGTTGGCCAGAACCGTATATATATACCGTATATTTGGTGAATTTCCTGCCAAAAATACCGTACATACACCGTATATATATGGTTCTGGCCAACCCTAAAAAAGAAACAAAATAACATATAATGTGATACCAGGCTGCGTCTCTAGCACTGCAATCCTGCTTTTTGCGAGGTGCCCAGACAGCCAGAACAGTTGGCTGCAACGCTGGCAAACAGATGCACGCCTTGCAGTGAGCTCAGAAGCTTCTGGGCCTGTTCTGAGCTAGAATTTATAGTGTGTAGTGTGGTGTAGTGTGTACATGTTTCGTGCGGGTACAAGATGGACGACTTTTGGTCAGTGCCTTGATTATTCTAGTGAACTTTCATAGTCAGCATTGGCATCGGCCGTATACGCACATTGTGTACAACCGCATATACGGAAATTTCCCTGCTACAACCTCTGTTTATGCACCGTAAATACATATACACGTGTATGGTTATGGCCAACCCTACTCATAGTGCGTGTATGTGCTTCGATTGCAGCACATTAGTATGCACAGTGCGCATGACTGTGCATGACTGTGCATATTTCAGGATTCAGGATGACATTTGGACAGATGTGCTTTGAATGACTGCTCCAAGCTATAAATTTATATATTGGTAGCAAAACACCAAGTCTCAGAGCCAGGGGGCGAAGCTCCTGGAATGTTCCCTGCCAATTTTTCTGACCTGGCACAGAGTATTGATTGCAATGAGTTGCGGAATAAGAGTCAAGGCTTAGTGTGCCCAATCGCACCTTACAACTTAATGCAAAGAGACACTTATATTCTTGTATGTGAGTCAGCTCCCCCTAAACTGTCACGCTTTGGTGGCGGCAACATCAGTGGGATTGGATATGGTAAAGTAATGAAGATGCACATGCCTGCTCGTATTATCAGATGCAAATTTTCAACTTTCAGCACTGTAGCGGCAATCATGTCCGACCGACGGGTTGACTCTTCTGTGACTCCTTTAAAGGACGTCGATACAGGGCGGTGGGTCTACGGCTACTACACGCGCATACCCACCGCAATGTAGCGTTTGTGGTCCACCGCTTGGCACAGCTGCTCTGCATCCAACTCCAAGTTTTGGCACAGTCTTTGGATGACAGCTGTGCAGAAAATCTATGGGCAGGGAAGGGGGGGGGAGCAGGCTTGTGCAACAATGGAGTGAACATTGCCGACAGTGGATATAAAAGTGAATGGTATATCAGATGCTAAGAAGCAGAAACGGAAAAGTGAATACGCACAGGGGTAGCACTGATAGGGACTAGAAATTAAAAGGCCGACAGACCCCGCTTTCAGTACACCAGACGCTATCAGGGGTCAGTGTCGACGTTTTCCAAGGATGCTCTGTACTGATCATACAAGCAAGTGGTGCTCTGGACAGAGGCTCTCACCACACTCACCATCTCTAGCACGTCCTCTGAGCTGATGGCCAGGCCTGCTAGATCTCCCACAGGTTTTGATGACCACAGGTCCCTCCTCCCTTGCTTTCCTACAGCGCATTCCCAGTACTGCCGGTTCTCTCGGCTGCACAGCTGATGCTTGAGCTGCAGGAGGGGGGCTAGCGCACCAACCACATCATCTTCCACCTGCAGGGTCTTCTCTGCGGCCCTGCGCAACATGGTTTCAAGAGCACGGCTCAATCGGGAGGAGGAGCAGTCTTGAGTAGATTGTCATTGGTGGAATCAAGGTCTTGGTAGAGGGATGAACAGCTTCAGCAGTGACGGAGGAAAAGCCTCGAGTGAGAGGTATTCAGGAGCTAAACAACTGGGCGTCCTGTTGGGCGTAAATGAGGTTTCCACACGTATGGAAGAGAGTGCGTACACAAGCGGGAGATGGTCGGTCAACCCAGGACACATGAGGGGGGGACAAAATCCTCTCCTGAGTTGTACGTGACCTGGAGCACGTGACCTTGAAGAGCGGACGGTGGCGCTGGATGGTTGAAAGAGCGCGTGCAATGGGGGCACGCGCATTTGATGTGCACAATGCTGGTGTGAGGCAAGATGGCATGACCAAACAAAGTGTAGGTATTCCGGGACCACTCCTCATGTTGTGCCAGAAAGTCAACTTTGGACGTTTTGCCCACCGTGCTTTGCCGTGCTTTGCCTCAAACTTCCATTACCTGATGAGCCTCCTGGCATCTGTAACGACATCCGCGTCTGTGTCGGCCTCGGCACAGGCTTGCTCGAGGCCGTCCAAAACCGCGGGGGGTAGTCCGGAAGGGTTTCCAAGGAGCGCATCGTAGACGATGGCGTTTATTGACGCCATTAAATGTTCTTATACTGCATTTCAATTCAATTGAGCAGTTGTGACTGCTCCAACTTCTCTTATTTTTATGCTATGACATTTTCAAACTGAAAACATGCCTGCACACCTTTTTCTAGCTTTGCTTAGGTATGAGCATGCAGCTTGTCTGTGTTTCGCCCTCAAGAGCACCTGAGCAAAGGACGCTAGCTTAAGCAAAGCAACGATGCCACGCGGTGAGTGGGATTCGCTACGTGCTGTTCCACGTGGCCTTTCTGTGGCCACCAAACACTTGATGTGGCCACATCATCAACACATTAATACCGAGAGCAAATCAGTAAGACTGAAGCACATTTCAATGCGTCTGCCCTCTGCAGGAGTTGCCAAGGCCAACCTTCCGAGGTAATGGTGAACAGTTCATGGCCAGACTTATCCGGGCTTTTGCTGACACCCTTTAAACCCTTTTTTGCAGCAAAATGTGTGCCGTGTGCAATCGGCCATTCACGTGGTAAGTTCTTATCCTTGTGCTCTTCAGCTTTTTATTTGCTTACCATCAACTTGGTCTAGTGCCTTCCGTGTAAAATTGCATGCTCGCAGGCGCAAGGCGTGGGAGCGCTGTTGGGTAAGTCAAATTCTAATTATTTTGTCATGCTCAGGACCTGTGTTTTCGTGGGATGTTGATTTTGACTGACACAGCATTCCCTTTATCATTACTTTGTCAGGATGAAGTGCAGACATGTTCAGATCGGTAAGTGCTTTGCGGTGCGCATGACGAGGAGCATTTATGTAAAAACGTTTGCTGCCAACTTCCAGGTGTAAAGCCGTCCGTAAAAAAGAGAGGAGTGCAGAGAACAGAGCGCACAAGAAAGCTCCAGAGCTGATAGTAGTACCTCCTCCGGACAAGGACCAGGAGGATTGGCGAAACTAGAGCTTCCTCCTATTGCAATGGAAAATGCAAGTCGCAACGCTATTTCATGGCTGAGCAGGTTTGCCATTGACTCATACATTTAGTTACAAGGTAGGGGTATGTCATATTTAATTAAGAGGAATGTGTCCTGAGCAATAGGAAACAAACCTTGTTTTCGCTTGTACATTGTATATGCTTTCCAATTATTTTTTGAACCTCCTTTTTCTTGTTACGCTTTGCTACTGTTGCACTTTGCATGATGCTCCGAGACAAAAAATAATTGGATTGAAGTTGCTGACAAAGCGTGTAAAAAGGCTTGCCTTTGCAGTGTGGGTTTTTACAGTACCTTGTACCGAGTGGTTGTTCCCTTACTTCATGCACAGTCGTGCCTTCTATAGCTGCCTGCTTGGCTCCTGAAATATTGCACAGGTTTCTCTGCCTGTGCAGTTCTTGCTGGCTCGTATTTGCAATTGGAAGTGCTCATAAAACTGTTTGAAATACCTCGGTAGCTGCGGATGGATGTCACCCTGCTGTAACGGTGCCCCATTTCTCCTCCCTCATTTGTGATTATTACGGATTGCTCTTTTTTTCGTTTGCGCTAAGTGACAAGATTTGCATGCAGTGGTGGTGCCTTGACTGTGGCAAGGGCTTCAAGCTTCCCTCAGTTATTGCATACAAATATAAAGGAAGATTATATTTAACAAAGAGCTACTATGCTGGCAGTGCATGTTCCAACAAGCAAAAAGAAAGAAAAATAACAGTGTAAACATCACCAGCGTGGATTAGGAAAGGATGATATTGTGTGCTTGTGCATGTTAAACAAAAACCAGCATGATAAGGACCTGCTCAAGAAAAGGTTTTTTGAAAAGGCTAGTGTTTACGCATCCAGCGCGATGAAACGATGAAAGGAAGGGCGCTAAAAAGCCAGCAGCCTCCTCAGAAATATGCTAAGAAACTAGAAGGCACGGTAGTCTACCAGAATTAAAACAAACAAGTAGCACAATTACATCATTCCTCATACATCAGCAGACTTGAACTACTCGGCTTGAAGGAAGATTTAACAGACGGTAATATGATTGATAGAAATTCCCTCGAGGGTTGGGAGCACTGAAAATCAGGGAGCAAAAGTCTCAGCCCAGCAGAACCGTACGTCCAGCACTACAGGCATAGGACGAAATTCTTGCAGCAGTGTGGATGGCAAAAAGGCAGTTTTTTGCTTTGCCGGCCTTTCATTCTTCTTTAATTTGAGAAGGGGAGAGAGCGGCAATATCATACTTGCACCATCCAAATTGAAACTGCCATGCGCAAACGCCTAATACCTAATCCAGGGTTGAGCCCCCCCCCCTTTTCCTGGTCAGACCTACGGCTTTTCTTTCACGGCATTGATGGTGTTGCGTATCAAGTTCTCTAACGCGCCAGTTGCCTCCTCCCCAACATTGATGGCCTTCACAAATGCGCTCCGTACCATCTGTGTCACAAAATGTTGCACAATTAGGAGGATGTTTTTTTTTGCAATGGTTTAGACGGTAGAGGCTCGGTATGCTAGTACACTGACAGTGTGCGCAATGAGCTCCTGAAAGAAACACTCTACAAACCTGGTTCTCTATGGCCTCTGCATTCACGTGAATAATGCCCCTCCCTTGCAAGGCCCCTGTGCATGATTACGAGTGTGGAGGGCAATGGAAATGGAGCTAGCTGGGGTGGACGCAGGTGTTCAACGCAAGGTATGCACACATTGGGCGGTGCAGGACACAAGACTACATCCTTTCCTGCTCCATACTGCTATTACACCTTATTTTCTTTTTGTTTTCATGCTAGCTATTACCTAGGACGCACGACGTGACCGCAACTTGAGTAAAAGCCTGTGGATAAAGGGCATGCAGTATTGGAAGAACGGGATAAGTTTATTCACGCGAGAAGAGAAACTCGTTTGGATGACTAACACTATCACTCGTGCAAGAAATGGGCACACATGAGTCTGGCCTGCCCTACCTGTGTGATGTATCCCTGCAGGGGACGAAAGAGTGAGTACAACGTTCAGTGTGCTTGGGTGCATTAAACAGACACTTCAGCGCAAAGAGGAAGAGCTTTACTCACCATGAGGAGGAGCTCCTTGTTCACTTTAGTTACTTCCTTGACCCCTTGTTCAAACTAATAATAATCTACTTTATACATTGCATGCTCCAGGTAAGCCTGGACAATTACAAACAAACTTTTAAAATTCCATCATCTCTCAGTTCCAGCTCAAAAGCAAGATGGAGGAAGCAAGATCCCGGGAGATCAAGGCCCTGCTCAGCCAAACAAAAGCGGCTCTTGCTCAGGGTGATCCACGAGTGGCTCTCATGAACCTCACGCAGGTGCTTTTTCCTCTTTCATCCGTAATTTGTATTCACCGTTAACAGATAATGAAAGCATGTCCGCAAGCACAATTTAGACTCACCTTGTTGCGCATGCACACGCACACGCATACGCACACGCGCGCACGCGCGCACACACACACACACACACACACACACACACACACACGCACACACACACACTCACACATACACACACGCACACGCACACACACACACACACACGCACGCACGCACGCACGCACGCACACACACACAAACACACACACACAAACACATACACACACTTACATGCATACATACATACACACACACATGCTAAGACATACACGTACATTTGCGCTCTAACAAACAACACACACAAACAAAACACCTGTATCGGTACATAGTACATACACAATCAAAATCCATGTGCTCATGTGTACGCATGTATCTGCTCGAACACAAATACGCGTGCATACAAACAAGCAACAAACACATGCATCCCCGCTCTTTATGCCCTTCATGTGTGTAACTCTTAACTTGCAGGCGATGCGGCTATCAGACGGGGAGGCTGCTGTAGCCGCAGGCCTACAAAGGTGTGTTACCGCCTTACCTCTTTCGATGTGTCGTGCCTTGCTCTGCATGCAGTTCAACCAGGATTTAACCAGAAAGCTATTTAACCGGAATGGGCGCAGAGCCAGCACATATTCGTCGCACATGACTACTCTGCGTGCTCAAAACTAGGATAGGCACAGAGCCAGTACATAGACGCTGCGTATGACTAGGGTTGGCCAGAACCGTTTATATACACCATATATATATATATATGGTTCTGGCCAACCCTACGTACGACCGTGCATCTACAGGTCTTTTCTCTGTTTTTCTGCTAAACAAATTGTGCGTACACTAGGTATATTGCACGGCCCTACCATCTTCTGACCAACCCATACTGTGAGGTGTTTGTCAGCATGGGCGAATGCTCTTGCCCCACACAGAGGGCTGGTCACTACCATGTGAACATACAGGGTTGTTGTGGGCAGGGACTGCTCCAATTACGGCTCTAGTCAACTGGCAAGCCAAATCCAAAAGATGTCCAGGTCGAACCGCACATGTAGGGTTGTCCGGAACTATGGGCACATACGGTTTTTTCAAGCACGCGGTGCCATTGTTGCAGGGGTATACACTTGTATATATTTTAGCTCACGCTGTTACAATGTATGCGTACGTCCTCTGTCCCCTGCGCATGAGTAGGATTGACCAGAAACCTTTGTATACGGTGTGTATACGGTATTAATGTTGGCAGGAAAATCACCAATTATACGGCCATACACGGTGTATAGATATGGATTTGGCCAACCATAGGGTTACACATTTGCTGTTTCTTCACACGCATCCGTACACAGGGTTGCATCCGGCAGGGTTACACATTTGCTGTTTCTTCACACGCATCCGTACACAGGATTGCATCCGGCTTACAGTCCCACCCAACGCACCAGCATGCACAGCACCAGCACGTCCTGCTCAACCCGCCCTTGGCACATAGCTCCCTCTCTCCTCAGAGCAGCGTGGTGGACGACATTTCTAGTCTGTTTGAACAGATCAGCCTCCAGGTGCATTCTGTCGTGCGTTTTTGTCGCTTGTAGACAAGAATGGATTGAGTCATGATGTGTTAAACATACACAGCTGCTCTCTCACACACACACACACACACACACACGCACACGCACACGCACACGCACGCATACACACTGCACACACACACACGCACACGCACACACGCACGCATACACACTGCACAACCTTGAATCGACACACCTTCGACCCCCCATAGATTCAAAGCACGAATGAGCGGTAAAGCTGGACCGCACCATGCCAAGTTGCCGCATGACATACATACTCCATACTCCCCTAGCATCCCCCCTAGACGCACCCTTTTAGCCTGGTTACAAACCAGTGCTCGTGCTATTGATCTCTCTTCGTATGCTGCCCTGCTGATACCCCCCCTCACACACGGATATCGGCCACTGACCACACTAAGCACATTTGGCCAAACTGCATAGCTTGGCGCACGAATTTAGCTTACCCCATCCAGGCACGCCCTGTAATTTGCTTTAATTTATGTACCAGTGCTCGTGCTAGGCATCCCTCCAAGAGGTCACTGCTAGTGCATGACTAGCGAGTGTATGACTAATGAGTGTATGACTCATGTGTGTGTGGCTAGTGAGTGTGGCTAGTGAGTGTATGAATGTGTGTGTGAGGCTAGTGAGTGTGTGGCTAGTGAGTGTATGACTAGCGAGTGCATGACGAATGCGTGTGTGGCTAGTGAGTGTGTGGCTAGTGAGTGTGTTTCAGTGAGTGTATGACTAGTGAGTGTATGACTAATGCGTGTCTGGCTAGTGAGTGTGTGGCTAGTGAGTGTATGAATAGTAAGCGTATGACTTATGAATAGTGAGTGTATGACCACTAGTGCCCCCTACTAGCCTGTTGCCACTAGTGCTCCCTCTCACACACAGGCGTCCACCGCTGCAAGCACGTCCTTGCTGCAGCAACAGCAACAGCAACCCTGTACTAACAGCACAGCGTGCTACCCTAGCATACCACATCCAGGAGACCCAGCGTGTGCTCCATTTCATCCGCACTCCACCCCGCACTCCACCCCACACCCCATCCCACACTTTACCCCACACTCTACTCCACATCCTGGCAGCATTCCACTGCAACCTTCGATCAGTGACCCTGCGTTCCTTCACCAGCACCAGGACTACCATTACCAAAGCACAGCTCATACTCAGGCACAAGCACTCCGTAGCCAGCAGCCCATCCTCATGGTGTGTATGGTGGTTGTGGGTGTGGGTGTGGGTGTGGGTGTGGGTGTGGGTGTGGGTGTGGGTGTGGGTGTGGGTGTGGATGTGGGTGTGGGTGTGGGTGTGGGTGTGGGTGTGGTTGGGGGTGGGCGTGTGCATGTGGTTGGGGGTGGGCGTGGGCGTGGGTGTGGGCGTGGGTGTGGGCGTGGGCGTGGGCGTGGGCGTCTGCGTGTGTGTGGGTGGGTATAAGTGGCTGTACAGTAACTAGTTTCTTAACAATTGGGTGTGCACGGTAAATATCAGGGATTTCAGATGTAGGCTACATTGCAGAATGATACGCACGGGTGATACATTATACGCACGGGTAACACATTATACGCACGGGTAAACATTATATATATTATATATAGGTCGTATGTGTAGTCATTCCTGCGTGCTGCATACGCCGCACGTGCACACACACATACACACACACATAAACACACACGCACACACATACACATACACACACATGCATGCACATACACACACTCCCTCTCTTTCTGTGTGTCTTTCCCCCTCTCTCACTCACTCATATTCACATTCACATACCAACATCTGAACGCACTCACACTCACTCACACTCACACTCACACTCGCATATGTACATATATACACATATATACACACAAACATGCACACAGGAGACCGGTCGCCTTGGGCTGACCGATCATGCCATCCAATCAGGGGCTTGCTTTGTGTGCGCAAGATGTCAGGGTGTTGTGCCCAGCTCAAGACGAGAGGCACACGAAGAGCTTTGGTGCCCCAGGCAACATTTTCAGGTGAGAGCTGAACAAAACAAAACAAGCGCTGGGGTTTGAGCAAATGAGGGTCAGTATGCAGGATAATTGCCGGCTGCTGTCGCCGAACAACACGAGATTCAAAGCCAGCTGGTATATGAACATACAAAACGAGGTGCACAGGTTGCTGCCAAGGGAGGTCCGAACAAACCAAGATCCATACAGTTGTTTGGAATGGATCACCTTTAAAAGGTCCCACTGGTTATCTGCTTGTAAGTATTGCAATACTGCCCAACTGAGTTGGCTGGAAGTTCAGTCCACCCACAAATGAGCTTCTGCTCTAATACTTTCTAATACTAGTGCCAGAGACGAGAAAATGCGGGCAATTAATTTGTTACTGCCCACACCATTCAATAAGGTGTTAAGCGAATGTAGGATTTCAATATTCTTATCGTGCCCCGTTCTGCATTTCCTTTGCAAAGAAATGCAGCTGAGCTGTACACACCGCTTTGTACTTTTAGTCAGGCGTAGGTGGCATGCACACAAAAAGGAGGACCTTGCACCGTGGAGAACGCAGCAAGTTTGTAAATTTGGAGCACGAAGGTCGCTGCAAAGTCACATATGGCCCTCTTGGCGTCAGCTCAGACATCCTCTTCAAACTTCCTTTGTGATACTGCCGTGGTGCATACTTTGTTGTTTTTCTCCTAGCGCGCGTCTCCTCCTTTAGGCCCCGGTCATATGGTGGTTTTGTTAAGTCCTTAAGTACAGCTAGGTTTCCACTCAATTCTTTGCTGCTTTAAAGATTCTCCTTACATCTCAGAGTCAAAATCTGCTTTCGGTTTGAGATTTGGACACTTGGTTGAAAAGTTGCGCCGCACCAAATTCATTACCGGGGGGGGGTCACACATTTTTTATTTATTTTGCCTACTTTGTGTCCAGAGACCTGTTAAAGCGTTGCGGCGCAGCCGCAACAAAATATATGTCGTTTGGATGAGTATTCATAAATTTAGATTTTTCAACTTAGGTGAACACGAAAGTTAAACCCCGAGTGTCTGGGGCCTTAGCGCAAGATTATGTTTACTGCGCACCTACAAGCAGAGTACGTACCTCTTCACACATTCACCCCTGAATGCATACCAAATACTCGCCCATGGAGATTAAAGCACGTGCTTTTTTTTGCTCCTGATGTTTCTGGGTGTGATGTTGTGAATGCAATGATCTTTGCTGCACACCCCTTTTTCTGCTCGACCCAAAATACCTTCTGTGCGCAGCAGATAAAAGAGGGCTGACCAAGACGCTTGCAGATCTTTTGCTGAAATCCCTGGGTAGTGCCTTCTGTTGACCCGTGCTGGTGTAGAGATTAAACCATCTGTATCGCTATTTTGCAATGCTTCTATAATATGCAGGAAACACAGTCTACCGGCATGGCAGTGGGTTGCCAACAGCATCGGCTGCTTGTGGATAGTTCTATCCAGCACCATATTATGCCGGGCATTGAAGGAGGAGGGCCGGACGCCATGCTGCTCTAGACTACGTTTTAAGGACTGGTTGTGCTAAGGAAAATAGTACTTAAATTAAAGTATTGAAGTCCTTTGTCCAGTGTTGTGTGTCATGAGTCATGCCGTTAAAAAGGGAAAGAGCTAGAAGCTTTGCACTACTTCCAACAATCTTGCAGGATTCAGCAGTATACCTTTAACCCTGCTTCTGAGTTTCAAGCGACACCAGCTTCTTATGCAATTTGCCCCTCCTCATACTTCTGACTTTGCTGATTACAAAGCAAAGCCTCCCACTAGCGGCATGGCTCATGACGCATGACACTGGGCTCTGCCTGAGAGAGGGAGAGAGTGTAAGCCTTATTTGCTCACTAACCCCCTCTGCCTAAATTTTTATTTAGATATTTGATCGTGTTTTTTTACATGCATTTTTGCACCATTTTGATTCATATTACGAGTTATTTGTCGTACTTGTCGTCTAATGAACTCACTGAAACTTCAAGTGAAAGCTCAATGTGTTGGCCAATTAAGCGGCAGACAACTCTTGTGATGATACCTAGATAGTTGGACAGCTTTTTGGTTCAATAAGTAGTCCAACACTGATAAATCTGCTAGGATGTTTTTAGTACCAATTCCTTACTTATAATATGTCATATTATAGCAAGTGCACTGATAGTCCAAGCCCTACAAAATGGACCATGCGGTGCCAGCCAAATTGCCTACACTGACATAGGCAGTGCAGATGATCTAGTAGAACAGGGCCTAGATCTGAGAAACACTGCCAACAAAACACTGCCCTATTGGTTGCTACCAAACCTAACAACACTTGATTTGGGAGCCTCTTCTCGTCCCGACGCCATCTCATTTTTACCTAGTACTGTGTGCTCTTCTTGGGTAACCACCCGCAACTCAGATTTTCAGCAGCTTGCTCAAGACAAGAAATTGAATCTAGACCAGTGGAAGGTTCACTCGATTGAGAAGATTATGGTTGAAAACTTTGTAAAACCTGCAAGCAGCAACAATTCCTGTGTGTTTGAGGCTGGTACTCCAGTCTCATTGTGATTTCTTTCCTCTTTCTGGTACTCTGTTAAACCTCTCTGACAGGGCCTTTTTGCCTGCAGATAAAGGAGTTTTACGATACTCCATATGATACCATTGGCGGTGGTGGCTTTCTTTTCCTCTATCAATGTGGGGAATGTTTTCACTGCCTACAAAGTTTTTCTATTTTCTTAACGAATCGTCTGGCAAACAGTGAGTTGTTTTTCCAAACGTTTTGCTAGTTTTGTCTAATAAACTGGAGAAGCCAGTTTGAAGAAGATTTTTTGGCCAGGAGGGTTGTTTGAGTCGTACAGAAAGGAGGGTTGCTTGAGTCTCTTAATTGATGTGCTGAGCCTCGTACTTTGCTATGATTTGACTGAATGAAAAGAAAAGAGTCACAGTGTACTAAACTAAAGTAGACACTACTGACATGGATTAGGAGAGGATGCTGTTTTGATCCTGTCCAGAACCACACAACACACAATCCCACCTGGAGAACAAAAAGGACAAGGCTTTTTTATGGGGATCAAGTGACTGGGAGGCAAAGGCCTGTACCCGTCAATGTGCCTCTGGCTGAGACCAGTTCTTTTTTACAACCTTACGTTTACTTTACGCTGGCTGATCCAGCAATGCCTATCAGCCCAACATATGTGGCTGCCGGTTACCCCCCCTTTGTAAACCCTTTGTAAACCCTTTGTACCCACCAGGAGTATTGCTCAGATATATGAGGGTTGCATTTAAGGTCGTCCTGTGTTAGTACTGGCTTGACGTAGTACACCAAACTACGTTACTACATGATTTTCAAATCGCGGTTCGCTAATCATCCATGTTTAACACTACATGAACCTCTACATGACACGAACCCTACCCATGCACCTTCGTTAAGTTTCCGTAAAATGTGTAACAAATTCGATGACTACAAAAATACAATTGCGCGTCCTGTGATAACAAAAGTGACAAAAGGTATGCAACGACCAGAAGCTCACCATTCAACAAAATACACCATCTAATCTGAGTCGCCAACTTTTGTTCAGGTTCAGAGAATTGTGAGAAATGACAAATGCCTCACAAGGGCAAGGTATGTTACAATTAGCTGCCCACATAGGAACATCGGCCACTGTATTTGTCCTGGCACGCACAGTATGCAGCTCAATCAGGTTGATTGTACAAAGTAGAATACATGGTTTTCCTAAATCAATGTGGGGAGTGGTTTTTCACTGCCTGTGTCGTTTTTTAATACAAGATGAAATATGAGAGACGAAAGTGGCAGGATCCTGGGAAATTGTACAAGGGCCCAACTTGAAATCGGAAACTTTAGCTGTAAACTGACAGGCAGCCTCAAAACATATATACACAGAGGAGTCGACTCACACGTTGCCGGCAAATCAGACAAGGAGAGCGCTCTCCTCCTTCACCTCCCTGAGAACTGCTACATATATAATATACAAGCTAGGGACGCGGGGCATATAACACAATGCTAGAAAAATGGAGCAACCTGAATTTGTGGACTTAGTAATTCATGCATGTACGCGCTGCTCTTGCTCAAAGCCAACCAGCCCCGCGCGCACCATAGAGCCCCCCATCTCCCGTCCTGCATGCGATGCGCATCCTCCTTCCACCATTCCAGCAGCAGCAGCAGCGGCAGCACCACCACCACCACCACCACTGCTGCTGATGCTGGCACTAATGCCGCTGGCGTCGCTGCCACTGCCACTGCCACTGCCACTGCTGCTGCTGCTGCTGCTGCTGCTGCTGCTGCTGCCACTGCTACCGCTACTACTGCTTTTTGTCCTGCGGAGCAGATGATGAGCCGCTATGGCGCACAGCAGCGTGCCCAGCACGACTGGTAGCAGTGGGTGGAACAGCCGCCACGGCATGAACAGCAGGCGGTGGGGAGGGTTGTGCTGCTTTTTGTGCTTTTTCTCGCTCTGGGCAGTCTCCTTGGTTTGATGCTCCTCCTCTTCCTCCTCCTCCTCCTCCTTGGTTTGGTACTCCTCCTCTTCCTCCTCCCCTTTCGTTCTATCCTCCTCCTCTTCCTCCTCCTCTTTTGCTCTATCCTCCTCCTCTTTCTGCGTTGATACCACGTCTCCTGCACGGCCGTGTATTGCCTCGTCACCAGACACCCCTTGCATATGCTCTGGCCACCCCTTTTGCCACCGCTGCTGCTGCTGCCGCTGCTGCTGCTGATGTTGTGCTGGTGGTGCTTGTGTGAGAGGGGCTGTGGCCACTGCCCCCTCCTCTGAACCCTGCTGGGAGGAGCTTGCAGTGGTGGGCGTTTCCAACACTGACCCATCCTCATCCTTTGCACGCGCAGCAGCAATTTTGACAGGGCGTGGAAGCTGCACTGCTGCTGATGCTGCTGCAGACCCTGCCAAGTACTCTGCTATGCTGCTATGACCAAGCGTGCTTATGTTGCTGCTGCTGCTGCTGCTGCTGCTGCTGCTGCTGGCGACTGTTGCAGCGGTGCTGGTCAGGACAGGGGGCAGGGAAAGGTAGGAAGTGGTGGAAGGTGGGGGATGGCGTTGCCCTTGGAACGGCAGCTGCTGCTG
>Ga0307942_1001130_pt1 | contig 20771 bp, 18 predicted proteins | sample OrgLakmetagen175_FD_201846 | JGI IMG/M metagenome (GOLD analysis project Ga0307942, IMG submission 201846) | Saline water microbial communities from Organic Lake, Antarctica - #175 | ecosystem: Environmental > Aquatic > Non-marine Saline and Alkaline > Saline | place: Antarctica: Organic Lake... | reverse complement strand
AGACTCATACAGACTCCTCAAGTTTGTGTCAGATTTAGTTTCAATTTTCGACACTGGTTGATTTTGTTTCACCAGCCAATTTGCCATCAGCCAGAGACTCGGGCTGTAGGCCATCCTTGTAACCCTTACACCCGCCCTGTGTAAAATTTGATCAACACTGAATTTTGACTCTGCCACACATGTACTAATAGACGTGATGATATGTGCCTTACACAGACAAGCGAGCGATGCTACCTGGTCTACCTAGAGCGTAAAAGCTCGCTGAAGATAGAGTCTCTGGATAAATGGTAATTACATAGTATATAAAGAGATCGCGGGGCCGATGAATCGAGAGCTCCTTTGCTTTCTCCTAACATGCCCAAAAGAAGCAAAAAAGCATCAAAATGTTTGTACTACTGCCAGGCAGTGAGTGTGTGATGAATGTACAACGCAAGGAAAATAAGACCACGCAAAAAGCGTCTATTCAAGAAGAGAATTGATACAAAGAACCTGCAGCTGTGGCTTGACAGGGGTTGTTGGGAAATATTTTGGGGCGTTCAGCAATGTACAGCTACAAATGAGCATCGATTATTCAGGTTCTTCTGTGCCCTATCAACTTGCTGTTACTAACTAGCGAGCCTGATGATTGCGTCCACAGCCGCCTATGTGCTGCTGTTGGAACAAGCACGCAAACCAGAGGCTTATATTGGGGCCCTGCTGATGACGTGTGGTAGTAGCACCAGCAGCTTGCTGCTGGTTATTAGGCAGCCACAAGGTAAGAAGGACTTGTAGCTACATCTGAGCTGCCATCAACACGCAGGGCAGGTGGAACACCTCTCCATGATAAGGACTACACCGACACTGCTCGCATCTGCCATCTGAGCTACCTGTGGCATTGACCAGCATGCACGCACGACCACACTGACGGTGATCTACTACCTCACAAGCCACAAGGTCCAGGTAGCACGCACTCACACAGCTAGGCTGATGTTGGTCACAGGAATGCGCGATACGCACTGGAAACGAGGGTGAGCGTACTTATCACGGATTGCAGCAAGCTGCACGTTTTCTGACAGCGACTGGTGCAGCGTGACGAGTGCCTGCACGCACGCACTAATGTCGCGCGGGCTGTAGGTGCTGTAGTGCTGAAGGCTACCGTCCCAGGGGGGCCGTTGGAGCATGAGGTTTGCAAGGTACACGGAGGCAGCTGCGTGTGTTCATATGAGAAAAAAACAAATTGATAAACCCCAAAGCGAGCTTATGCGAGGGCCACACAATCTAACTATTTACCCCAATGCGACCTCTGCGAGGACCTTTGGCCCTCTGAGCTGCACGTGCACGCGTATGCACATGCGTGTACATGTGCGTGCGTGCGTTGTGTTTGTGCGCGCGTGCATATACGGTTGTGTACGTACTTGTGTGTGCATTGGGTACTTGTGCGTTTGTATGTGTGTGCGTACGTACGTGTGTGTGTGTGTGTGTGTGTGTGTGTGATCACCTGTGCACACATAAGCCCTTGATGCTGAACACAGATTGCCATGCATGTCCATGACGAGTGTTATTTACCTGCTACTTGAGAAGGCAGGAAGCACAGCATGCTGTTGTCCAGCAGGGCTGCCTCTGCTAGGTAGTTGGACAGAAAGTGCAGGTATTCATCGGGATTGCAGACCTGTGGGTGGTGTTCATGGTGCATAGACAGTGTAGGTTTGAATGTGTGTGCGTGCCTCTCTGAGAGAGAAAGAGAGAGAGAGAGAGAGAGAGAGAGAGAGAGAGTGTGTGTGTGTATGCCCCTCCAGCTCCATTGTACATTTGTAGGGTTGGCCCAAACCGTATAAGTATATATACGCCGTATATATACGTACCGTATATATAAGTATGTATAAATAAAATTTCTCTGTACCCGTATTCGTATACACCGTATGTGAATTGTAGCTGGCGTATATATACGCCATAATACGTATATATACAGTTTTTCCCATATAAATACGTATATATACGGTCTGAATGAGTGGTCGAAAAGTGACCTCCCACTGGCCTTCGAGACCACAAATTTCAAGCCCCAGTTTGGGAAAATTGTATCTATTGTTTTTGTTTCTAAAGTCGTGTCCCCATGGAAGGGAATCCCTCACATGAAACAGGCAGTGGCTCACGTGACACAGGCAGTGGTTCAAAAGGGGGGTGGGTCATGAGCGGAGTAGGATTTTCAGATGAGGAGGGTTGCCCTGAGGGCATGCAAACCAGCCCAACATCTAAGGGGGGCAGGTCGTTTCACAGCTCGTTTCACAGCTGCAGCAGGGGGAGAAGCGAGACAGCAGCCAAGTGGAAGGGCAGCAAGCAAGCAGCAGCAAACAGCCCCGCATCAGCCCGTACATGGTCAGCACCAAGCAGCTAGTGGACGTCCGCAACGCCCTGGCACGCTTCTTCTACACCTCCAACTCTGCCTTGTGGCTTGTGGAGCAAGAGGACCTGGTGCTAGCCTTCAGCTGCTTAGGCGAGAGCAAGGGGGTAATGCCAACACGCAAGGTGTGTGCTTGAAAGTATAGCTAACATTGCAATTCGTGCATGCATTTTGTGTGTGTGTGTGTGTGTGTTTGTGCATGCATTTTGTGCATGTTTCTGTTGTTAATGCTGAGTTGTGTACAAAATAGAATGGATAGCCTTGCCTCATGGAAGCACACAAATTCGCAAACTTGCTCCTTTCAGGACCTGGCTGGAAAGGATCTGGACCGCGTCTATACGGAGGTTCAAGAGAAGGTTGGTGAAGCAATCCAGCTGGCCAAGAAGGGGGGTAGGTGGGTCATGATTGCGACAGACGCTTGGAAGCGGAGGGTTGCAGCAGGGGGTGCTATACTCCTGTTCGTCTTGCTGCTGCTGCCAACGGGGGGCAGCTTCTTTTTGGAGGTGCTCAACATGGCTGGAGGCGTCAAGAATGCAGATTGGGTGGCAGCGCAGCACATTGCCATGGCAGAAAAGATCTCACCGGGCAAGCCTGAGCAGGTACTGCTGGGAAACGCTAACACTGCACACAAATACAAGCATATTGATACGGTGCTTGATTGCAAGGAGGAGTATCACACACTGGGACACTTGCTAGTGCGCTTGCTTTTAAATACATGAATCACAATCAAATGTTTGGTCTTTCTTTTTGCCACGCAGGTGCTTGGATTCGTCATGGACAACACGAAGACCAACCGGACCGCTCTGACCAAGCTGGAGGAGCACTGCCCTCAGTGAATATGCCTGGGATGCACGGCTCATTCCATTGCCTAATGAAATTTTGCTTCTTCCCTTGCTCTGACCAGGACTTTGCCAAGGCGGCAAGGAATACTCGAAGGTGTGAACCCAAGTGCCCAGGGCTCAAGCGCGTGTACGACATGCTTCAAAAAATCCTCAAACACTGGTGAGCAGTTGTTAAGTCTTGCACTGGAATTGGATGTGCCTTGGAAGCTTGTTAGCAAGGCAAAACGCAAGTTTTCTTCCTCTAATTTCTAAGTGTTACTTTTAGTACGTAGTAAGTCTACAGTGAATTCTACAGAGACGCAGGCTCATCCCACCCAGCCCTACCCAACCACCCGCACCCAAACTGATGGGCTAAGCAGTTGATGAGTAACACGCACGTGCATGTACGCAGTCGGAGACTGTGAGGGGGTGCGCAACCTTCTACACGAGGTCCAGGAGCGTGGAGGTGGGAAGGCAAAAGCCATTGCACGGCACGTCCCAACTTGCTTTGCCATCCTCCACCTCATTGGCAAGGACATCCTTGCTCAGGAGGACAATTTGAAAGCCATGGTAGGTGGGGAAGTCTTTTGTGCTTTTGTGTTTTGTGTGCCGCTAATTTATTACTTCCAGCTGCCCCTACCTGTCACCTTCAGTTTACTTTTGAGTTCATGTGCAAAGCAGTTGTATAACGGAAACATATTCATTCATTGCACCATCTTTATGCTGCACAATTATGTATTTCAGGTGGTGCACAGGAGCTGGAGTGATGCTTCAAAAGGAGCTAAACACGCAGATGATGTGAGAGACGCCACCCTTGGCGAGTGCATAAATTGAGAGCTGCATACTTTGGCCCCCAGATGGCCAGTCCGGCCTGCATTTTCTCCCCCTTATCCACTTCTGCATTTCACTTATAAATTTTGCTTTCCTCTTGCTCTCCATTTCACTAGGTACAACGCGGTCTTGGGACTTCTGGGAGGAGCTGAGACTGGTGCAATCCCTTGGCAACCCTCTCAGTGATGCCATCCACTCATTGGAGGCAGACCGTCCCCTGCTCAGCCAAGTTAACCTCGTGTTTGAGACTCTGCTGCGTGGGGCTCTGACGTGGGTTGCAGGGTTGCCTGAGGTGAGCTCCCTGAGCTTAACATGCATTTTTGTCTTTCCTTTTCAGGCGCACGTGCTCAAAAGTTTTTGTTTGTTTGTTGCTGCGCATGCGTGCATGTGCTTGCATTTGCAATTGCACTCTTTAGTAGTGATTTTTACTCACACACTTAAATGCCTGTCACTTGCAGGAGTTCAAGCACCTCTCAGAAGGAGTGGAGGCTGAATCGTGAAGCGCTACAACTTCAGCTACGACAACACTTGGCCTGCAGCATTTTTGCTGGATCCCGTGAACTTTGAGAAGAACCCGGGGGGCTGGTGTCTTCCATTCAGCGTGCTGGGAAGGGGCAGTGAGTTCGGAGAGGGAAGCGGTGGCAGCGTGCTCTTGAATGATGCCAAGGAGGCCATCGTGCGTCTGGCAGGGGGGGAGTCTGTGCAGGAGGCAGTGCTGAGGGAATTTGGTGGGTTGCGCATGGATCAGATCCCAGCAGACCTCGACGACATTTGCCTTGCGCTCTCCACGCGCACAGAGCTACGGGGTGGGAAGGTGGAGCTGTCCACAGCAGATCGGCGACGCAACTTCTGGTTGAAGAGCATCTACCACCTCTACCCCCACACAGCGATAGCAGCAGGGGAGCTGCTGTCAGCTCACGTGACTAGCTGTGCTACAGAGCGCAACTGGTCCCTGTTTGGTAACATCTTTACCAAAACCAGGAACAGGCTGGCTCTGGAGCGCGCACAGAAGATAGCCTTCACCCGTAACAACCTCAACAGCTTGAAGGGGGCTAAGGGGACAGATGAAGAGATCCAGCTCTCTGTCATTGATTTGATCGGGAAGGAGGAGGAGGAGGAGGAGGAGGAGGAGGAGGAGGAGGGGGTGGAGGAGATGGAGGTGGAGTGAGGAATTTTGGAAGAGGAAGAGGAGGAGGGGTGGAGCAACAGCAAGGGAGATAGAGCGAGGGAGATGTCTGAGACTTTTGAATTGGATTAAACATAGTGACTAACGTTGAATTCTGGATTGATGTTAGTACTTCGTGAGACAGCGAGTGGGCGTGTGTTTCTTGCCTCTTTGGGCAAGCATAGCTTCCCAACCTGATTTTTTGGCACAACTAAATTGGATACGTTTATTCAGCTCTTCAAGAGCTACAAAATGACCCCCCTAAAATTAATTTCTGAGAAGGTCGAAATTTCAAAAATACGGAATATATACGGTTTATACAGAAAATACGAGTAAGAATACGGCGTATATATACGTAGACGGAAATCCCATATACGGTTTGGGCCAACCCTAAACATTTGAGTTGCAAAAAATGTTAGTTTACACTGCTAAGACTAGAACTTGGACCATTGCTTTTCTTGTTTCTTCAGCGGGAGTCAGCCACATGAACGAGCTGTTGAAATGCATTGCGTTTGGGCATCGTTTTTGTAACATGAGGATGAGTTGCAAGTCAGGACATGACCAACTGGCGAGCTGCACACGCCCGTATGCAATTGTTCAAACACTTAAATCTTACACAGCAGTGCGCTAAAGTTGCACAGGACGTTGGCACACAGAATAGCGCGGTAATTTCTCATCGAAGCTAATATGGGAATAATTTGATTTCAGAGCACAGCACGCCCTTTGTTCAAACAAGATGTCCTTAGACTACAATAGCAGGAAAAGACTTTTAAGCAGCCCTCATGCCCCCACGAACCCACCTGCAGGAGCCGCCTCAAAAAGGTCTTTGAGGTGGGCACTGTGAGCTCGTACTTGAGCTTTTTCAGCACCAGCTCCTCCATGTTGACCATCTGCTCCTTGGAGTAGGTGTTGTCGGTGATGTAGCAAAAGTCGTTGACGTTGGGCGGGTAGATCTCCTCATACTTGGATGCTATCCACATGCATGAGATGCCTACTAACTGCAGGTTGCTGCGCTGGACGGGGTGAATAGATAGGAAGCGGTCGATGTAGTTGACGGACAGGTATAGCGTGTCTGCGCACAGCTTGTACTCCTCTGCCACCTCCACCAGCCAGTCCACTAGGATGGCACGCATCTTGGCATTCACATCTGCCTGATACTGCTCAGGGTACAGCGCGTTGGGCCTTCGATTCAACTGTAAGTGTGGCAGGGCGATTGGGGGGGGGGGGTGAATCGTTTGAGACTGTCTGGAAAAGAAGCAGAGAGAAACACATCACTAGTCCAACAGCATTGGCGAGTATGCCTGCTTTTTCGCACAATAGGAAAGTTACAACAATCTCTGTACACAAGCGGAGGAGTGACAGAACAGATGTGTTAATGCGTGTATGTGTGTGTGCGCGTATGTATGTGCATGTATGTGGTGGTTGCCTTCGATTGTAATTGTGCACGTTGAAGTGAGTGCGTGTATGTGTGTACACATACACGCACAAACACACACACACATCACACACGCACGCGCGCGCGCGCACACACACACACACACACACACACACACACACACACACACACTTCACATCCTGGCTGTCGCAACACTTTGCCTCTGTAGAGCACATTTGAGGCTAGTAGCCTGTCAGATGACCACAAGCTACTGCATGTGCAGGAGAGCAGAGGCCATCCCACCTACCTCTGCTTCTCTCAAATGCTCAAAAATGGCTGATGCATAGGCACTGCAGGCTTGTGTGTCGTCTTCGTTGAGCGCGTCCACGTCGATCCAGTCCCGTCTTCTCTTGTCTGAGGGCAGAAGGGACAGGTGCTTGCCAAGTCAAACCCCTTTGAGCCAACCCTAGCGAACGAGCAGAGCGCAGCGCGTCGCACCTGTGTGCTGCAGCCCACGATCAATGAGAGTGGGGTCACAGAATTGTTGCTGCTCTAGCGTGCCTTGCAAGTGGGAGGCGAAGGAGGAGGAGGAAGAGGGGACGGGTAACGAGGGGGCGACAATTGGGTGCTGGAGCGAGCTCGGGCCCGCTGCCGGCTTGAGCGCCTGCAGAGCGTGCGCGTTCGATGGCTCAAAGTGAATCAATTGGGTCGAGTAGGAGGCAACGGGGAGCCTGGTGGAAGGCCGGACGCGAACGGCGTTTTTCCTGTTTGACCGGCAAAATCCCACCTTTGCGCCATCATCAGGTCCTGCCTGGCGCCCCACTGTCAGATTAGTGATGTCTGTGAAGGCGACGCGCGGCTTGATGTCCCTGTCGCCCTGCGCCTGCAGCGCTGGAGAAATTGCTGCCCTTTTGAGACCCACGCCCAAACTGGGCTTCTCGCCCCCAACCAAAGAGCTCTCTGCAAACTGTGGCTGCTGCTGCTGCTGCTGCTGCTGCTTCTGCTCCAGGCCCATTGTCCTGGGAAGGAAGGGGTAGCTGGAATGGGGGGCAATATTTTCCATCTTAGCTTTGGCCTTCCCTCACAGGCTTGAGCCTCTAGGAAAGCCTGCACTAATGCATCACAGCCCCAGTCTTGTGACCTGCCTATATATTTACTGTGCGACTATCCTCGGAAAAGTAACTGTCCTACGATGCAGCCCCCCTTTTTGTACTTCTAATATTATTTTAAGGTGTAGAGGGATAGTCGATTGGATGCTTTCTAACAGAGGATCCTGTCTATTAGGCTCCTCCTCATCATCATGCTCTTCACTCCCTGTGCACCTGAATCATGTGTTGGTCCCCGCCACCACCACCATCAGCAGCAGCTTGGCCCAGCATAAGAAGAGCGTGCCCCAAACGCGCAGGGGTTCTCAAGACAGCCTCGTGTGCCACGCTCGACGAAAGACCACCAGCAGCAAACCCCCAAAGGAAGAAAATCCTGATGATGAAAGCAAGGTATACATAGCATACTCACGTGAACCAAAGCATGCGCTTCTTCCTTGTGTAAACGGTTTGTGTGCTCGAGGCTTTCATTGTCCATGCAAATTGCAACCTTGCAGAAGGATGCTCTAGATGCTGCCATAAGCGAGCTTCAAAAAAAGCACGGCAAGGGCAGTATCATGAGGCTGGGGGACACGCCGATGCAATCTGTGTAAGCTGTTAAATCATCGATTTCAGGCGGGTGCCGAACCCAGGCAACTCACATTTGGACTCTCTATTTTTACTTACAGAGCTACCTTCAGCAGTGGCAGCCTAGTACTGGATGTTGCGCTTGGTGGAGGCATCCCTAAGGGAAGAATTGTTGAGGTGAGGCAACTTAGCACGCATGCATGCGTCTGTGCTCCTGAGGTGTGCTGAATTCAAACCGCGCACTCACCTTGCCTTTTGTAGATCTTTGGCCCAGAGAGCTCTGGAAAGACGACAGTGGCGTTGCACGCCATAGCTGAAATGCAAAGATCGGGCGGGGTTGCATGTCTGATTGACGCAGAGCATGCCTTCGATCCAAAGTATGCTGCGGTGAGTTTGCTGAGATTTACGGCTCTATAACCTGAGTTGTGGCCCCTTGTATCTAGCCGCCCTGTGCCAGTTGGGGAAGCGCGGTTCTATGGCTGGGTGAGCTTTTAGCGCACCCGTCAAGCCTTGTAGACGATGCATGAAGATATGAAGATACCCAAGCAGGACAACGTGCATGAAGGCAAACAGTTGCTCCCCCAATGCATGCGCATACCATGCACACACACATGCACACACACATACAAACATATATATATGCACACGCACATGCAACCTCACACACGTAATATACGTACAAGCACACACACACAAATGTTTACACACAAGCTCAATACAAACGTTTGCAGCGCATGGGCGTTAAAACAGATGACCTGTTATTGTGCCAGCCGGACAGCGGAGAGCAGGGCATGGACGTGATGGACGAGCTGGCACGGAGTGGTGCAATTGGGCTGGTGGTGGTGGACTCAGTGTCAGCCCTTGTGCCAAGAGCAGAGTTGGAGGGAGAGATTGGAGCCCCAACGGTGTGTACGGCTGGCTTCACTTTCAAACCTCTCCAATCCTCCCTCTCTTCATTCCTTTCTTTCCTTGCCACAAGATACTTTTTTATTTGAAAAGCCAGCTTTGCTACTCGCAGGCATGCCTTGCAAACGCAGCATTACTTCTCATGCAATCTTGCCGACTTTTGTTTTTGGAGCTTGTTGCATGTTGTTGCAGTTGCTTGCAGTTGCAACTAGGACCTATGCCGGTTAGATAGCTAGGAGCAGTTCACATCTCTTTCTTCTGTTGTCTGCACCGCCCCTCGCCTTTTCGTGTCGTTCCTCATAGGTGGGATTACAAGCTCGCATGCTCAGCCAAAGCATGCGCAAGCTAGTGGGTAGCGGATCCAAGAGCAATTGCACGTTCATCTTCATCAACCAGTTGCGGCACAAGGTGCGCCTTTTCCACAAAAATATTGTGCCGCTTTGTAACCTATGAAGTGCTCTACCTTGAGCAGCGCGTAGTTAGTGTGAATCATGAGGACAACTTTCAAGCACGTTGCAACACTTTGCTGTTGCACGTCTGTATGCTCTCATATGCTGGAACCGCACTGACTCACCACTGAACACTGAACCTGCTCCTGGCTATGACTTCACACACAACAGATTGGTGTGATGTACGGCAACCCAGAGACGACAAGCGGTGGCAATGCACTTAAGTTCTACAGCTCGGTAAGTGACGCTCTGTTGTTCTTAATCGCAGCTAGTGTCTATTCAATCTCGCAACATCCTCAGACTCAGATGTCATGGGATCATGGGATCAAAAGCTAGGTGACTTGGCCATCTGCGTGGATGTGTGTGACTCATTTTTTCTCGGCAAAAAGTGTCTTGGGGTGAGCTTGGCCTGCAAAGTTTAGCCATTCATCTTTGTCTCCACATTTGTCTACTGCTTGAAACGGACGTTTGGTGACAAAGCTGATTTATTCTTCGCAACCACCCTAGCTGTCAGACGTGAGGTGTACTTTTTGTGCAAACGTGCACACATTGTGCATTGCTTTTACGACTGAATATACCTGCTCAAACTAGTGTTGTGCTACGTCAACTAGTGTGTTGTCAGTTGTGCAGCCCAACAATTTCGATTGGAAATTTCTTTGTTCCAGGTTCGCATTGATGTGCGCAAGAGGGAGAGCATAGGCTCAGAATCAGGGGGCAGCCACGTGTCAGGGATCAAGGTGTGTCTTGCATGGTTGAAGTCATACCACAAGCTTGTACTATGCACACACACAAACACGCACACACGCGCATACACCCTCTAGTGACTCAGCATTTTCAACGCATTAATTCATCAATTAAATATGTTTTGTGCTGCTAAAGTCATTGCAGACGTATAGCACCACGTCTAGGCTGCATCACAAATGTATGTTCACGCCTGTTTACTGCACAGGTCCGGTGCAAGGTTGTGAAGAACAAGGTGGCCCCTCCTTTCAGGTGTGAGGAGTGGGGTATTAGGGTGCGAACAACAAAACCTGTAAGGGAGTGTCTGTTTCTTAAATTGTCTTATGCTGCCTGTGTACAAAGAGGATCTTATGAAACGCAGTGCAACGCAAGCTACAAACAGCATAGAGCTAAATAGAGCTGAATAGAGATGAACAGTACTTACCCTTACTCTCGTCTTTCTCCTTTCTACGTCGGCTTTGTTCTTTTACTCGAAAGCAAGCACCAGCTGCGCTGCCAACCGTCTGTACCCACAAAGAGGATCCATGGCTTGTAGTGCCAAAGGACAAAAGGAAAGCACCTGAAACAAACTGTGCCCACAGGGAATGCATGATTGACATCTTATTTGACCGAGGCATTGACAGAATGGGAGGCTTAGTGGATGCTGCAGAGGCTGCAGGCGTTGTTGTTCGCAAAGGCGCTTGGTACTACTACGGAGAAATGAGGCTGGGACAGGTATGCCTTGTCGAGGAATTACACTTTACTCGGTCCTTGAGTGGCTCTTCTCCTTCGTGTATTGGGGAGTGATTTCACTGCCAGTTTGCATAAGTGAATGTCTTCTTTCCCTGTTGAGGACGCTGCGTTCAGCTGACGCTGTCGTGACCACCTTCTTGCCTGTGTGTGCCAGTTTACCAACGGTATGCTGCCTTGTGTATGACCTGTTAAATGCTGGGTTACTGCCTTGTGCTGACATGTGCCGAAGCACGCTGCGTATTGTAAACACATCAGCCTGCTTCATTCAAGCGATAGCACTGCCATTTGGCGACAAAGATGCAAAACACTTTACGCTGCGTACAAAGAAACGGGGCGGATGTATGCAGAAGGGGTGCAGATATGTGTGTAAGCGATACTTCATTGGGGGAAGTTGGCTTGGCCAGACTTCATTTTATATAAGCGCTAAGGCTGTCAACCAAAGTCTTCAGCCCAGTCATGAAAAACTACCTTTGACAATACCATGAAATGGCCCGGCATGCGTGAAGGGGCGAGACAAAGCTGTGGTGTTCGTGCGGAGTGACCCCAAGCTGGCCCAGGAGCTGGATACGATGACGCGGAAAGCTTTGAACGAAGATCCCACCCTGCTGGAAGCAGATGACAGCGGCGAAGTTCGCTCAGACGACAAGGCGGAGGAGGAGGAGGAGGAGGAGGAATTAGACGGTGCGTATGTGATTTAGCTATTCTAAGGATGTGATGTTCTTATTTTCTAACAATCTTCATGTTTTGCATATTAACATACACAAAACCTCATGGTGTCAGCGGTGTCAAGACATGAGCCTGCACCAGCTTTGCTTGCACACTGGACAGACAACTAGGAGGAAGGAATTACGCACAGTGTGCTCAACTAAGCTATATTGCGAGAGGAGTGGGGTTTGAAAGCGCTTGAGTACAACTGGTAACAGACGGAACTGCTGATTATGTGCATCTTCACAAGCGCAGCGCCACTGCTCAATAAGTGTGAACAGCAGCTGTGTCCCCTGAACAATAATGAGTCTCCCACATGGACAGTTAGTACCAAATGCAGCAACAACTGGCCGATATTTGTGCGTAACATAAAGTGCTTACGATTGTCTGCTTCATTTGTGCTGCAGAGGAGATGGAAGAGGAGATTCGGAAGGCTGCGGAGCAGGAAATGGTTGAGTCCCATTGACAAGGAAACCCGTGAAAGGAGCCAACCAATCAGCTGTGCTACGTTGATAGTTACCTACTGAAGTGATCTTATTATTAACGAGTACCTACTATGGATTTGTTTTTCCAAGGAAGAGTGGAATTGTTCGGCAGCCCTTAGGGTTTACTTTAACCCGCAAGTGCATCTGAAGAAATAAAGTATTCCATTATTAGCTGCAAACATACAAGGTTCACAAAAAAAGGCTTTAGTCAAAAAGTGCGACTGCTAGCCTGCTCATAACACGCAATGAGTTCATAATACGCAATGAGTTCAGAGGAAAACATAAAGCTTGTTATTGTTCTGGCTCAAGAAAGTAAGTTTAGTTTAGTTTAGTTTGGATTACAAAGGCATTCAACCTGGAACTCAAGAAAGTAAACACATCGTGGGCTCCTGTTGGAAGAAACAGAAGTGCATACTTCCTGCGGAGAGAAATCATGTGGGAATTGACGCAGAGGAAAATAACATGCTGCTCATCTTGCACATCATCAGCATCACAGGTCACAGGTTGGGGAATTACTTAGATTCTATGTTGCTGTTTCAAAACGTAGGGTGTGAACACGAAGTCTGAAACGAGCTGTACTACGGATGACATCACGAGGCAGGTAGAGAAACATGTATTTGGGACGGATGTAAGGCAAATGAGTGACCAGAACCCAATTTTGTAGGAAGCGCCTAGATCTAAAGAAACACTGCCAACAAAACACTGCCCTCTTGGTTGCTACCAAAGCTAACAGCACATGCTCTAAAAGCCTCTTCTCGTCCTGACGCCATCCTAATTTTACCTAGCATTGTGTGCTCCTCTCGTGTAACCACCCGCAACCTAATCTTTTAACAGCTTGCTAAAGACAAGAAATTAAATCCAAATCAGTGGGAGGTTTACCTAATTGAGTTTAAAATCTGTGAAGACACTAGGCCTGATCCCCAACTCCAAAAAGCAAAAGCACAGCACAGCATGCTTGTGGCCAACCTAAACAGACAAGGATATAGGGAAGTCAAGCTTTGCGTGATCCTCGTTGGAGCAATGGGGGCTATTTAAGTTTATACAGACAAACCTCTGGCAGATTACCATAAGATTAAATAATTGACACACAATCTGATTGAACACTGTCTGGCACTCTATCAAACATGTATCTGCACTCATAAAAACAAGGTATGCACTGCAATATAACACATGCAACAACAGTAAAGGATTGGGTCCGGGTGCTACGGCACACAACCCCCCTGACCCACATTAATTTCGTTTTAATTGTTGCCTGGTGCGGGCACCTAAGTAACCCCCTCCCTTAATCATGCTGGCTGTGTCATCACTACCTACCAGCGGAGTCTTTTCTTTTCTTTAGGAAGAGCACACCATTGGTGATAAGTAGCGTTTGCTGTTGTGCTCTCTCGGATGCGTGTCAGAATGAGGTGTCCAGTACTCCAAGTGTCTCTCCATGAGGTCTACGACAAAACGGCTGAGATCAATGGGCTCACAATATTGCAGCTTCTGTTTGAAGATATACGATTGTGTCAGATTATCCTTGGCAGAAAGAACATGGGCTGACCAGCAATCATAAGAATGTGTGCTTAACTGCATGTCAGCATATAAGACCTTTTTCATCGTTTAGCTGTTGGATTCAGTCAAAGATTTGCCGCATTCCGGCGCGAAACCAATTGAACTGTAGGGGTTGGAACCAATCACACTCACGCATGACACACTGATGTTTTGGGCACATAATTGGACTGTCACACTGAGAATGAGGCAGATATCACACAAAACGCAACCGAAAGGTAAAGCAAGGTTGCTTCGCTATACGTGCCTCTGAGGGGCAACTAAGCTAAAGGCGCCAAAAAACTTTCAAGAGAACAGGCTACAAAAGTGTAACCAATCTAAGGCTCCCCCCAATTGGTTTTATATGTTGCAGCTTTGACGCCGTGAATCATTAAAATGATTTGCAGTCGCGGCTCGTGCAAGTGAATTCACTTGGGCTCGTAGATTGTAGATTGAGTTCTTAATGGGTAGATTGAGTTCTTAATGGGTCATGAAGCCATTAAGATCTTCCTGGTCTTGGCTCTGGCCCTGGCAGCCTATGGGTAAGCGCCTTGCTGGCATTTGCGTTGGAGGTGTGCGTTTGAGGCATGGAAGACGTGACTTTCTACTTACTTCACTCACCGCTGCTTATTTCCTGCTCAGACAACTGGGGACACCTCTTTTTGGTGCTAGTATATACAATACCACGAATGCGAACGTGCTAGCCAGCGTTGCCAGCGCGTTGGGGGGTCTGATCTTTTTTCAGTGGGTCTTACAGAGGTCAAAAAACGCACCCACTGGACACCGCTCGCAAGAAGGTGAGCTTACAGCACAGAGGGAAAGGCGCTTGACCTATGACATGCGTGGCAAAGGTAGCAGTGCTCCGGCAGTAACAAAAATGCTAACTGGGCGGTAGTGGTTATATACACACACATCACACACGTACACACACGTGCATACACACATACATATATACACACACACACGCAAGGACGCACACATAAATACACACACACGCACACACACACACACACATACACACTCACTCACTCACTCACACAAATACACACTCGCTTACACATACATACACACAAACACATTCACACGCACGCACACACAAGCACACACATACACACACATCCTTGTTCAACAGGGCCTGCATCCCGCGTGCTGTCGCGCCAGCTCAGCACTTTCAGCCTTCAACAGAGCCTTTGCAGCCCATCCGACGGAGCGCAGCGGTTTGGCTCCAGAGGTGGGGGAATTCCTGCAGGTGGCATCCTAGCCGCCCCTGTACGCAAGGTTCTAAAGCGCATCTTCAGCAGCCAGACTGCTCCTCCTTTCCCACGGCCGGGAGCTGCGAGCAAACGAAGAGGCGTGCGCAGCAGCGTGGACGTGAGTGGTGCTGTGGGATGTGCTTGGTTCTGTAGGTGGTTGTGGCATTTTCCAAGAGGTAGGAAGTGGTGTGCAGACAAGTGGTGTGATGGTGGTGGTGGTGGTGGTGGTGGTGGTGGTGGTGGTGGTGGTGGTGGTGGTGGTGGATATGAATACCATGCAGCTGCAGTCTTGTTGGATAGCTGCTGTACCCTACTGTACTAAGGTGCACAAAGCTGTAGGCCTACCTTGAGCTTGTCGTCCCATGGCCTGTAGTCCAACAATTGCACTTTTTAGGGATGGCCAGGTCTATTTGCACTTCTTAGGGATGGCCCCCCCCCCCACACATACACACACATACACAAGCTCACATACACAAACACGCACACACATACACCAGTGTATCCTCCCTCCTCCCGTTCCATCCATGGAACCGGACGGCTACCCTGCCAAGTCTGCACACCACCGCGCATCACTGGGCAACATCCCCTCCCCCAGCTCAACTGCTTCAAGCCAAAAGTGGCAGCCCGACATTGCGCGCATCGCCTCCGGGCAGGTACGTCATCATGCCCATGCTTGCAACACAGCGCACATGTTCTTCTAAGCTGCCACGATGACCCAGATCATCAATCGTCGGTCCACCCTTGCACTGCATGCTGCTGCGTACGCTGCTGGGCCGCCCACACTACACTTCCCTTCACAGGCTCCCATGTCTCTCATTCTCAAGACCAGACCATGGACCATCTGCAATGTGCATTTCCATTAGCATCCCTGGACTCCCACAACTGCAACTAGTGCTAACAAAGTGATTGCACATGTGCACACGTGTACAGTTGGCCAGAACAGTATACATACACCATATATGACCGTATATTTGGTTATTTCCCTGCCATAATTACCGTATACCGTGCGTATATGATTCTACATGTTATATGATTCTGGCCAATCATACACATGTGCACATGTGAGACTTTTATGATGAACCAGGTGATTTTAGCCGTCCTTGCCAAGACCGATTGTTCATGTTAACAGTGTATATTCACACTTACGGTCCCTGGCGGACCCTTGCTTGACGCACGATTCTGGCCGACCCTGGAAATGTGGCGTGCATGCTGCAGGACCTACAGGGCATGGAAGCAAGCCCCCTTGTACTTTTGAGTGTCGTGTTTTTTATGCTTCCTTTCAAACTCTGAGCAGCACCATGCACTGCTTTTGCTGCAGGACCTCCAGGGCATGGAAGCAAACAGGAGTACCAAGGAAGAAACCTCTGAACCTAGGGCCAACAAGGTTAAAGAAGGTACGGTCTCTCTACCCTCCCCAGCGGAGAGCCTATTTGCGTTTTGTTGCGCGTGCTTTCTCTGCGTACGTGTTTGACTTTCTTTATTTCCCTCTTTAATTTTCCTAATTCTTCAGAGACTTGAGAAACATACAGAGGGGCTGTCTGTTCCCTCTGTTGTATTACTACTCCTCAAACACAAGGACACAGTAGTATTGTGCCAAAGGATGTGAGAACATGGACACAGTACTGTATCTAGTGAATGTGGTCCTCTTGACACCAGCGCAAATAATGGGCAGCAACGTTGCAAGCTATCGTATTTGCTGTACAATGGGCGTCGCGTTTGGTCCGTACTGGTGCTGCACGCCAAAAGAGATGTGCTCAAGTGATTGGCATCTGAGTGTGGCTGCTGTGGAGAAAGTGGTTGCGTCCATGGTGTAAATGCTGTATCTCCCGTGCCCACTGTGTGTATTATAACGTGTGTGTGTGTGTGTGTGTGATTGGCTGGCCTCTACTGCGTGAGCGTGGCTGCAGTGGAGAAAGTAGCTGTGTCCATCGTGTAAAAGCTGTGCCTCCCATGCCCACTGAAGATTTAATGCTCTCTTATTAGTAAGCTACTCACTGTGTACAAGGACAAGTGAGGGAGCGTCGCTGAATTTTGGCAAAGCCCATCATGCGCGCAACGTGTGCATCAGGGTTGTTCAGTGCGATTTTTTGGGAGCAGGAGTTCGTGAAAGTTTGTGAAAGTTCTAAAACCTTCGAACTGTTCATGCAGTTCGATGTGTAATTTCAAAAATGGAGGAATTTGCTGGTCCTCGTCCAACATGCTTGTTGTCTTGAATGTATATAATATGTTATGAGAAATGGGTGCATAAAAATTTATAGAACGTTTGACGGCCATCTAAGGCTCTTTCCTGCATTTTGGCAGAGGGGGGCTACTGAGCGAAAGTCCAAAAATGTTCTTTTTTTGATACACACCAATATTACTAGAGCGTATATGAATTCTGGGCTGAAAAGGATGACCCAGCTGGCCTGGGCAAGTATGTGGCCTAGATTTTTGGCATACGACACCCACGTATTCAGCCAATAAGACCCAACCAGAGCTTCTTTTACCCCCAAAATACCACCAATATACTTCCTTTGTGTCCTAGAATCATAATGATTGTTGAAAACCAGGATTGAAGGGGGTCAGTTTTTGACCATTTTGAAAACCCTTTTTGCTGTTTTGTTCAAGTTTTTTGACTAAAAACATAGATCTCACCACTCACATGGTCTTTTCGCTCCATTTTTTTTGCAATGACATTTTTTTTCACAAGATCACCAAAGATATTCGATTTGGTGCAGCGGTTGGTCAGATCCAGCACACGGGTGCCTGAAAAGTAGGGATTACGCCGCGGCTAATAAGGCATAAGGGCCCACGTTTGCTACAATGAAACTCAACTACCCTGCTGCCATTTGGAGCCAAGTTTGACTGTAGCAAACGTAGGCCCGCATACTTTGGGAACATTTGAAAAACCCCCCCATTTGAAGGGTCAGTCGTTCCCCTCTGGCATTTTGGAAAATTTGGATCTAAAATTCAAAAAAAGGGCATAAAGTTTATCAGACGTTTAATAGCTAGCGAACGGCATTTCTAGGGTTCGTTAAAAAGCGTGAAAGTTTGTGAACCCGGACTTTTGACACAAGCCCGAACTGGACAACCCTGGTGTGCATGCATATGCATGTGCGTGTGAGTGTATGTGCACTCGTGTATGCGTGCACACGTGTGTGTGCACACGCGTGTGTGCCTGTGTGTTTGTGCGTGTGTATGTGTGTGCGCATGCGCATGCGTGTGAGTGTGTGTGCATGTGTGTATGTGTGTGTGTGCTTTACTGCCCCACAGATGCTGCAGTGGTGTGCATGACGCTGTGCTGGAGCAATCTTTGCTGAAGCAGGCGTGAGGAAGTGCTGCTGCTGCTGTTCCCTGTCTGTTGAGAGGGCAGGTGCAAGCATGGTGCCGGGGCTGGCCACGATGTCTGAACTTTGCTTCAGCTCGCAGTACACGGCAAGCACCTGCAACGTTGCTCCATGCCCCGCGAACAGTCCAAGCCAAAACGGATCGCGTTCCTGAAGGGTCCCGTCCAAGCAAATTTCCGCGCGTCATGGACATCTGACTGAACTAAAATTATATAGTCCATCGAAATTAGTATTACCTGATTCTGCTTGCATGGTCAACCGTGAACTTTGCAGCCGGAACACAACCAAGGACCCCTGACGCAGCATCCGCATCTGGGGAAGTGTGTTGATGGATACTGCACCAACAGGATGTGGTCCGGGGGCCTGGCTGAGGAATTCTGGGCAGCTTCCTGGAGCTTCCAGACATAATCTTTGCTCAGATACTTTACACACGGCACCCCAGGGTACCAGAATTTATCTGGCACGGTAAAAAGATTTGTTAGAAGCCTATGTCAAGTCTCAGCCCGGGAAGTGCCCTGGGTGGGCCTGGGGAGGAGGTCTGCACCCCCCCAAAACAAAACCTGTCTCTAACACTCCACACACTGCACCCCAGGGTCCCATGGTTTATCTGACACGGTAAAGGTTTTGGTTAGGAGCCTATATTGAGTTTCAGCCCATGGGGTGGCCTGGGTGAGCCTGGGGAGGCCTGCGTGAAGTGTGGTGGGAAGTAGACAACGCTAGGGGCTCACGCCCCCACGAGGGGGGCTTTGCCACAAAATTAAATGCTTGTTCACGTAGCAACTAACAAACTGTGGGCAAGAAAAATGCACAATACGCAACGTCCTCTGTCCTGAAAGGGTCTGTGTCTGAGTTAGTAATACGTGCATGCTATTGTGTGGATATCCCTGCTACTTCCGTACACACTGTGTGTGCATGTGCATGTGTGTGTTTGCGAGCTCCATCTCTGCCTCCGTTTGCCCTGCAGGCCGACCCAGGAGGCAACTAGAGAGGTGCACATCCTCTGCCGCCTACCCGTCCGTTATGGGTTTGGGTGCGGCTGACTGCTTGCACAGTGAAGCCACTGACCCCCTCATGCGACCAGATATCTCGGTGGTGAGTAGTAGGGGTTCTGCACGACAATGTGCAATCCTTGGTACAAATCGTAAGCAGGTCAACTTAATTATGTTATGATGTGACTCCCGTGTATTAAGCGTTGGGTTCTTTTGAGCTTGTTCAGTGTCTGACGTATTTTATTTGTCCAGTGTCCGATATTCATTGTGAAGGATTGAACGACGAGCTAGAACCCTCCAGTGTGTTCACCCTAAGGCTTTGTGTGATCAAGCCTGCCATATACATTGAGCGTTAGAGTAGACCTTAATATGTTGCAACCCAGTGCTTGTCAGAGTGAGCTACTGTTGTTCACAGGGGTTGTGGTCATAAATTGGAAATCTGTCTGGTGCAAAAGTCCCAAGGAGATCACCCGTTGTTCACAGTGGTTGTGGTCATAAATCGGAATTCGGTCTGGTGCAAAAGTCCCAAGGAGGTCACCTGTGGGTGATAAGCTTTGGGGTGCAACAAACAAGAAATCAGCATTTCAGTCACTTGAGCCGCCAAGTGTGGTGTAGGTGAGCTGTGAGAGGCGCAAGAGTGAGTGCACTAGTTGCTGTGAATAGCACACCCACAGCCATAGCATTTCCTCATTCATAGCACCCCCCTGTTGCCCTTACACATGTTCCAAAGGTGCATGTGCACACACACACACACAGACACACACGCACACACACATACACATACACACATACACACTCGTGCCAGGCTGTGCCAGAGGTGCATCTGCTGCAGCTGGGTGCACTGTTAGGAGAGACAGGCGCACAAGCAGCTTTGAAGGAACAGCAGCAGCAGGGGGTCAACACGTGCGCAGATCCGGGTCCCAACACCTTTTTGGGCCCTACCGATGATGCGGCACAGTACGCTGAAGGGTGAGTGCGGTTTGTTGTTGGCACGCAGTACGAGTGAGAAGCTCACGTACCATGCATCATGCATGGTGCGCCTTTTGGTACCATTAGCTTATTTCGTAATGTATGGTTCTGGCCAGCCTTTGTCATGTTGTACATTCATTATGCATGTGAGTCAGAAATGAGTTGGAGGCGGTATGCTTAAAAGGCGAGAGATTGCCAAAGCCACGCTAAGGCTGGTGTGTCAAATTCATTGTTCACAATGCAAAGTGTAATGTTAAGGGTGGTCGCAATGACCTGAATACCATATTATGAAATAAATGTATATATATATATATATATATATCAGGAGGGTGTAGGAAGCATAACTTTTGCACGGCACGTGTCAAATGATTGAAATTTATATATTCGGAATCCTGGCGTCGAGAGCTATCGATTGGTATATATATGGGTCCAATCAAAAGGGGGGGG
>Ga0307942_1001128_pt1 | contig 20777 bp, 26 predicted proteins | sample OrgLakmetagen175_FD_201846 | JGI IMG/M metagenome (GOLD analysis project Ga0307942, IMG submission 201846) | Saline water microbial communities from Organic Lake, Antarctica - #175 | ecosystem: Environmental > Aquatic > Non-marine Saline and Alkaline > Saline | place: Antarctica: Organic Lake... | reverse complement strand
CTGTCATGCATAAGGGTAGTCAGCCACTGGGAATGGTGGCTGCGTGAGCCCGTCGCTGTTAGTCTAGTGGGGACCTTGCAATGCTTGTGCCTCATACACGCATACACACAACCTCACCTTGCGGAAATTTGAACAAGCGAGCAGGGTCATGGCACACATGCTTAGATGTACAACACACTTGTATAAGAAGCTACACTGGGGACCTCAGCACACAGATCGTGCGAGCATACCTCAGAATCATGTTTTCTACGGGGGCAGGCAGGCCTGGGACCTTCCATGGGATGTTGGCCTTCCAGCACCGCCATGCCTCACCCAGGTGCTGCAGAATGGTGCGAGCCTGCAAAAAGAGTGGGTGAATGTGTATGTGTGTTGTAGGAGGGGGGGGGGAGGTGGTGTGCAAGTGCGTTGGATTGGGAAAAAAGCAGTCCTCAAAATCGAGGACTCAGTTCGCTGATAATGGACAAGATGCACACAGGCGCTCAGGGATGTAAATGCACACCAAAACGTCACAGCAACGCACCTTGTTCTGCTTCACACCCTCTGGCATCATGTCCAAGATGTCGTGCATTACTGCTGCACGCAGCTCAAGGTCAAAGTGGCTCTCAATGCGTTGCTTGGTCACTGTCTTGGCCACACCCTGCGGTATGGTTTGTGAGGTGGGGGGGTTGTGTGTGACCAAAGGCCTAAACAGTAAAGGGTGAGATCGACACTGCTATTTTTTCACGGCCGGCAAATTTTGGAGCAAGTTGCACACAGTGTACGGCTTGATTAAAAAGAACCCAGCAGGACCAACTAGTGCTAGCATGGTTATTTGCAACAAGTGACAGGGTAACTCCATGATCTCAGCATTGAGAGCACACACATACACAAAAACACACACACACACGTACACACACCTTTGCATTACGCCCCTCAAACTGGCGTGCCAGGAGGTTGCCCAGCCAGCGTTCCAGCAAAGGCACGATGCCTCGCAGGAAGAAGAGCCACACACGCCACATAGGGGCCCAGAAGCCTACTCCAGGGCCCTTGCCCACAGGGCCGGTGTTGAAGCGGTAGTAGATGAGGTGCTTCAAGTCCTGTGTGTGTGTGCGTATTGGATTGTAAGGCTGTGCCTGTGTGTGTGTGTTGTGTGTGTGTGCCTGTATGTATATGTGGGGCAGGAAAACTCTGTACCTCATCGGGACACTGTACAGTCAGACACCTGCATGTTTTGGATCACCTATCTTGCCGGAACTCATGCTTCTGGGCTTCCATCTTTTCAATTTCATGTGCGCATCTGTTTGGCTGCACGGTCTCCTTGTGTGCCCAGAAAAAACCAATACAATCACCAGAAAGCCACTCATGGCAGAAGCCTGTGACCACAACATCTCACACACATGCACACATACATACGTTATACACATGCACATGCACACACATACACACGTACATGTTACACTGAAAATAGGGATGTCATACGAAGTATTTGTGTAATACGCCGTATCATATTTAACGCATATTTCACCGTATTGAACGCCCCAAATGACCGTATGACACATCCCTGACTGAAACCATTATGCACAGGCAGCAGACCTTGCACATGCGAATCTGGCGCGCACGAGGCGGCACACGTGTCAGTACCCCATGCATTCAACACAAGAGACACACCACAATAAAAAGCATCATGCACAAGAAGCAGACCTTGCACATGCGAATCTGGCGCGCACGAGGCGGCACACATGTCAGTACCACAAGCATTTAACACAAGAGACACACCACAATAAAAAGCATCATGCACAAGAAGCAGACCTTGCACATGCGAATCTGGCGCGCACGAGGCGGCACACATGTCAGTACCACATGCATTCAACACAAGAGACACACCACAGTAAAAGGCATCACACGTGTCAGTACCACAAGCATTCAACACAAGAGACGCACCACAATAAAAGGCATCACACGTGTCAGCACCACATGCATTCAACACAAGAGACACACCACAATAAAAGGCATCACACGTGTCAGCACCACAAGCATTCAACACAAGAGACGCACCACAAAAAAAAGCATCACATGTCAGGACCACAAGCATTCAACACAAGAGACACACCACAATAAAAAGCATCACATGTCGGGACCACATGCATTCAACACAAGAGACACACCACAATAAAAGGCATCACACGTGTCAGAAGACACACCGCAATAAAAAGCGTCATGCACAAGAAGCAGACCTTGCTTGGCGGCACACGTGTCAGAAGACACACCACAATAAAAAGCATCATGCACAAGGAGCGGACCTTGCACATGCGGATCTGGCGCATGAGGCGGCACACGTGTCAGAAGACACACCACAATAAAAACATCATGCACAAGGAGCGGACCTTGCACATGCGGATCTGGCGCATGAGGCGGTACATGTACCGGTACCAAATGCATTTAACACGAGAGACACATTACAATAAAAAGCATCACACGTGTCGGTACCACAAGCATTCAACACAAGAGACACACCACAATAAAAAGCATCACATGTCAGGACCACAAGCGTTTAACACAAGAAACAAACTAGAATAAAAAGCATCATGCACAAGGAGCAGACCTTGCACATGCGGATCTGGCGCATGAGGCGGTACTTGTACCGGTACATGCCGGTCAGCTGGCCCACATGTGAGAATATGTACTGCAGGCCGTCTGCCAGCTGATAAGCATCAACATTGCCCAGCCTGTGGGGGAAGTGTGTGTGCGTGGGTTTGAGAGTGTGTGTGTGTGTGTGTGTGTGTGTGTGTGTGTGTGCGCGTGTGCGTGTGAATGTGCATGTGCGTGTACATGTGTAAATGCATCTGTGCGCGAAGAGAGCACATGCGTGCATGCAGTTCAGGTTTAAATTATCGACTAATAGTTTGACAACCTCTGGACGTGGATGCTGATATTTGAAACGAACAAGCTCGCGCATTCACACATGCATCACACACACACACACATATACACACAGGCACACCCACCGTCACGCCACACGCACCTGAACTGCACATTCGCGTCGATAACCAGCTTGGTGAGACGCAGGATCTCACGACACAAGTGGAATGCGTTTCCAAAGCGCGACTTCTTGCGCTCCTTGGTGGTGAGGGTCTTGACGGGCTTCAGGTTGAAGTTGTAGTCCAAGTGCAGGTAGTTGAGGTTCTTGCGGTGGATGAGCAGGTTGAGCATGTTGTAGCCCTGCCGGCAGACCTGCAGGTGTGAGCGTGTACTTGTTGTGGGTATGGGTGCGTATGTGTGTGTGTATTTGTGCATGTGCGTGCGTTCATGTATTTGTGTGTATGTGTGTATCTGTGCATGTGCATGCGCATGCGGTTGTGTGTGTGTGTGTGTGTGTAATTATGTGCACTGTGTACGTGCGCGTAGTGAATCAGGTGCGGGCCGAAAAAACTAGAATAGACTTTACATCACATGCATTTGTTTCCATTTTTCTCCTGCTTCCCGTCTGCTCTTTGGCCAGACACCTCCTTTTGAGCACAAGGCTGGTGTTTCAAAACCTGCACGCCTACCTCTACCCAGTCAAACAAGCCTCTGGGAAAAGAGGAAGGGTCCACAAACCTGCAGGCCCGCCTTGCCCAGTCTAACAAGCCTGTGGGAAAACAGGAAGTCCACACACCTGCAGGCCTGCCTCCACCCAGTCCAGCTCCGTGGCTTGGAAGAACTTGGTGGCCTTCAGGGCCTTGAGCAGATACTTGCGCTTGGTGTTCTTGGGGTGGCGGCGGTGCAGCAGGTTGAGCACGTAGTTTTTCAGCAGCTTCTGGTAGCTGACGCGCACCTGCACACACACACACACACATGGGTAAGGTAGTGTGTCATCTAGGGCCCTGGCGCTCGGCCTGCTTGCTTGCTTTCAAACAGGCAACACACACACCACACAAACTCGTGCTACTAAAACAAGGCAGGGCAGTTGCTACGAGTTCTCCCAAATACAGCTCGAAAGAGTGTCAGAGAGCTCTATGTCACACTCTGGAGCTGTATTTGGGAGAATTCGCTGTCTTCACAGCTAAGCTTGGGGGGCAAGCCTCACCAATCAAATATCAAAAGTCGGGAGGGCAGTGCTCTTGGATGCTTGACGCCACAAGGGGCACACACAATATCTATAGAATGCCTAAACGTCAAAAGCACGACAACACACAACTCCACGCGCCAACTTGCGCGCGCGGACCGACCTTACGCACAGCCATGGCCAACCACCCACCTTCACAGGGTAGTTGGGGGGGCAGTGCTCCTGGAACCATGAGGCCACAAGGGGCACGTCGCACGCGCGGCGCTGGCGGCCAGAGCGCTGGCAGAAAGGCTTGGGCGCCCACAGCAGAGCAATACCGCTGGCTGTGGACTCGGTGTACACCTGCGCACACACACACACACACACACACACACACACATACGAGTTATGAGCAGTCATGCAGTACCGTAAGGCAAAAGGTCACTAGTTGTAGATAGGTGTACACTGCGCATGTGTACGAGTGGCATGAGCGCTATTGTGCGATGCTGTTGCAGAGGAGCTTGGGCGCTTATGGCAGAAGAACACTAAATGTGTACACACTAATTGCGTTCACACACCTATTCTAAACTTGAACACGCACACATCTGTACTCAATGCACACACACACACGTAAACACACACACACACACGTACACACACATACACACACCTGTACGTCGTTCAGGAGGGGCTCCACGTAGTCAGGCAGTGTAAACTCGTCATCCTCATTGCCCACCTGCATTGAGAATTGAGACGTTGCAAGATACATAAGCTAATGACGAAGAATGAGTAATGACGAAGAAGTAATGACGAAGCAGTAATGACGAAGAATAAGGAAAGACGAAAGAAATAAAAACGCGGCAAAGGAAGACTTAGGCTGCGTGATCTCATTGCATCTGCACTACCTGCATGACAACACAGGTAAGCATGGTAAATAATGAAGCCTGACAGATGCTGCCTATAAGGTACTGTTAGTCCTAACAAGTTACAAACATTTCCCCGAGCTTCCTCACTTTGCACACACACAAGCGCGCTCGCGCGCACACACACATACACACACACAGACACACACACACATATGCAAACACACATACACACTCAAAAGACATGCACACACACAATCACAAGACACACGCATGCACACACACACCTCCTCGTCCTCTGGCCGAGCCACTGCCCGTCGTGACTTGTACGCGGGAATGGGGTGGATGAGGGGGTCGTAGTAGTAGGCTGGTAGATCAGGGTCCTCGGTCTTAATGTACATCGTCAGGGGGTGGTGGTACGTGCTCAGGCGGACCTGCAAGAAGGCAGTGTGCATCAAGTACAGGTTAACAAATGCACGAGCATACAGAATGACACCTTAGTGTATATATATATATATATATCATGAAAGAGTGGCGTGTAGCAGAAGAAAATTCCTCATGGGAGAACTATATCAATGATAACCCCGGGAGAGACAAAATGAGCAACATCATTTTGGGGTGATGGTACGTGCTTTTGACATAATAGAGGAAAGCAAACGTGTTCTAACAATGCATGACATTGCGCCGTCTAGTTCATTTAATTTTACCGCGCAGAAGGAATTTCAAGCGTATTTAAACGCTGGCAGAAACGCAAGCCAATTAACGTCGTGAATACCAATGCCAGAAATGGCACAGTCATACACATCCATACAAAAGCACGTACCCACATCCCCAAATCAAAGCTCAAAATTGGTAACCTGCGAGGGAATCGTCTGTTGTATCGTGTAGTGGGAACCTGTACGCCTTACAATGTAAACACCTCTCTTACAGGGCCTACGATGGTGAAAGTCAGACAAAAGTGCATGGTACACGAGAAGTGAGTACGCTGAGTACTCACGCAAGCTGAGTAATATAGCCTTTCAACGGTTCTTTCAGTCTGGCAACCCATCAGTAGTTAATGTGGCGTGTATGCATTAGTATGTGGGAGAGGAGAAACATGCACCCAAAGCAGTAGCTGAAACATACGTGCAGACCCGCTGAGGGACGGAGGTAGCTGATGCCTCCCAGCAGGTAGGTAAAGAGTGCGTTCCAAGTTTTGGTGACATATTGTGGTGAACGCTGTGAACAAGAAATACACACAAGCGCGCGTACACACACACGCACACACGCGAGCACACACGCGAGCACACACACACACACACGCACACGCACACGCACACGCACGACACACACACGCACACGCACACGCACACGCACGACACACACACGCACACGCACACACGCACGCATGCACACGCACGACACACACCTTGCGCGGGCGGTTGTTGTACAGGTAGGGGAAGGCCACCTTGTACTCTGTGCGGATGGGGCTGCGGATGATGAGCTTGTTGATGTCGTTGAACTCATTCCAGTCCTCGTCGCGCGTGTCCATGTCGCGGAACATGGGCTCGAACTTGGGACCTCCGGGGATGCACATGTTCAAGCTCTGCACAGCAATACAGCAATGAGTACAAAGTCGGTGAGTTGAGGTGGTTCAATGGTTTGGCACTCATGAGTCCGGCACGCACTCCTAAGGACTCTGGCGACTCAATCAATGTAACAAGTCTAACACTGAGCAAGCAAAACATGGCCTCTGACACAGCTCCAGCGTTTGTGCCTGATGCACCACCATCTGTCTCAACAAAAACAGATGGGAACCTGGATGGCGCATGGACAAGCATTCTCTACACCATCAAAAAGCAAAAGGAATACAGCCTATTGGCAACCGCAAACACGTAAGGGGATGCAGGGTGCGGCCTCAGCTTTTGCCGTTAAACATCATGCCTTGGCATAGATAAAGGCCAGCAACTCGAAACCAGGGGCACACACACTTGGCGGCAAGTCCACACATGGCTTGGCAGCCCTTCGCAGCGACGAAGGCTTGGCCATTGTCAGCAAGCGCACACAGCCAAGCAAAACCCACCTTTGCAGTGACGAAAGCCTGGGACTCGAACAGGTAAAAGTAGTTGCTGTCCCCGAAATCTGAGAGCAGCTGGCCCGCAAGGCGGTACAGTGTGGACATGATGGGCAGGGGCAGCTTCCAGCGCCGGTAGCTGGGGCCGTTCACAAACTTGGTGAACTTGAGGGGCTGGTGGTCGTAGAACCTGGAGGGGAATTAGCAGTGTGTGTGTGTGTGTACGCAGTTGCTTTAGTAGCAACGTTCTTGCAGAATTGAATGTGTGTCTATGAACCTGGTCACAGAGCAGTGTGTGCATTTGTGACTGATCCTTGCCCTGAAGCTTTCAGTGAAAGACCTTGCCCTGAAGCTTTCAGTGAAAGAGCGCAAGGGGTGCTTACATGTGAGGGCAGTCGGTCAATGGTGAGCGTTATGATTTACTTTGAATCACCCTTGCGTTTGGGTAATTTTATGTTTGCCAATACTTAAGAGCGAGGCAGGATTTCACTTCGCACACACAAGTAGGGACTGACATTCACGAGAAGGTCTGAATGGTCATATTGTGCCAGCTGGTAAATCGGATCCATAAGTCAGAGCACCAATCCCAGTTGGCACAAAACGACCATTTTAAGCCAGCTGATGTGAGGAAAAAGAGTGAGGTATATGTCGTAAGACATAACCATTTAAATGGTGGTGGCCTGTTTTGGCCGGGAGGATATGATTTCCAAATGATGACATCAATCCCATGATGATGGTGGCCTGTGTTGGCCGGGAGGATTTAGTTTCCAAATGATGACATCAATTATATGTTTACTGCTGTAGTGGTGGGAACAACAATCCGCGTCACATCTACAGCACAAAACATGAAATTGATGCCATTATCTACTGATCTGGACCACCCCACTGAAACAGACAGGGATAACCACCGTGTTATAACCAACATGGCAAATGTTTCAGGTACTACAAAACACGCACATTTGTTAGGCCAATGTTTTCCCAAATAAGTGCTGCAGTGTTGTCTTCCTGGACAAACCATATGCCCGACCTTAACATTGCTGAAGGAAATCAAGGTCATTTTGTAGGCACAAGAGCCCTTTAGGATTACAAGTGTGCAAGGCAAATGCTGGTGGCAAAGTGGGAAGAAGCATCCACAATTGTTCTCTTTTCGTGCTTTGTCATAGAAGCTGACAGGCGTTAATGACAGGGGCAAACTACATCGAGCCTGTTGTCACTCCTCTTGCTGTGGACATCCTACTTGCTCGGAAGCCTTCCCCAAAAAAATATAGCACACACACAAACAAACAAAACAAAACCTTGATGTAAGGTCCCCCCCCCCTCTTATGCACACACACACACACACACACACAACAACTCTCCAATTCCACACGCTCACACACGAACACACATAAAACAAGCACATGCATGCGCACCAGTCATACACCGCCGCATCCTCATCTTCATCCAGCTCCAGCTCAATAGCCTCCAGGGGGTCCACGTCCAATATGTTATCCCCATAGTCAAGGGGGGGCTCCTCATCGTCAAAGGGGGGGAAGCGCATGCGCTTGAAGTGGCGGCGGTCACGCTTCTCACGACGCATCATGATCCACATGGAGCCCCACTGAGCGATGTACACAGGCTCAATGACCCAAGGTATCTCGTTCACGAAGGTGATGGCGCCGGTGATGTGGTAGATGACCTTGACATGGCGCACCTGTGCACGCGATAGAGTTTGTGTATGTGAGTATATGTGTGTGAAGGCGAATATGTATGTGAATGCGCATGTGCGTGCGTGCGTGCGTGCGTGTGCGTGCGTGCGTGTGTGTGTGTGTGCGCGCGCGCGCGCTTTTGCAGTCAGTGCCAGATGGTCCTTGACTGAGCAGAAGCACACACATGCTCATGGGCACAAACATGCAAGAGAGCCAATTTTAATGTACCACGAGCGTGTTTGATGTCACATGCGTGCTTGATGTTCGAAAGTGTGTGATGCGCACTACTTCCACAGGTGAAACCTATTCATGTCCTGCCTTTTGACGCAAACCCCATGGACCTATACTGACCTGCTCCCATGGCATGGGCATGTTCTCCAGCAGCTTGTACACCGCATGGGGTACAAACTTGAGGGCACCCAGGTACACACGTTTGTCGTGGCGGAATTTGCGCGACGACATGTCCCCGTGGTCCTGCGTGCGAGGGGGATGTTACCACCACGGTAGGAGGAGGAGGAGGAGGTGGAGGAGGAAACTGAAGATGCATGTTTTCCACGCGAAAGAACCTGTCGCCGAGACGAACAGCGAAGCAGCACCGTCGTCTCTCCCCCACGAACTCACCTTGATGATTTTGCGGACGTGCTCAGGGGGCATGTCCTCCTTGGGGGCCTCCACATAGCCAAACTTGCGTTTGTCTGAGTAGCGCTTGGAGTTGAGCTGCTGCCACTTCCGGGCCTGTGTAGAGGTTGGTGTTATGGGTGTGTATGATGTTGTGGTGCAAGGCAGTGCAGGGGAAGGGAAGGAAGAGGAGGGGGTTGCGTGTGAGGGAAGAGAGAAGCGCGGTGGAGCATGATGCACACCAAATCAGCTGTTTGGTAGCAACACGGATCACATACACCCAGGAGAGAGAGAGACAGAGGCTGTCTCCTGCTGTCCAAACCATCCATGCTCCCTGCGTGGGAAAAGCACCCCCCAAACACGACCACGCACACAACAAGCCCGTGTTTCTGCACCTTCTCCTCAATCAGCTTCTCCTCCTCCTCTGGCCTGAGGATCCTTGGTGCTGGACCCATAGGCCTCATGCCTCCTGGCACAGGCCCGCCAGGAGCACCAGACGGCCTCATCGTTTGCTGGCCAGCAGTGCCGCTAATTCATTTGTTCACTGCTGCAGCATTTTCCAGCAAGCAATCTACTTAATTTAAAAGTATCCTCGGCGATCTTCAACGTCGCGAATTGTCTCGCAATGCAACGGACGTGACGCAGTATTCAATTGATATTTTACAAGAATCCTAGGACCCGGCGCTGTGGTCACTGCTCAGTGTTGCGCTTTTTGATTTTTGCTTTTGGAGGGCTCAGTTGAAGGACCAGCAAGTTCACCTTCCCAGTCAATGTCACGCGATATGTGATCGAAATTAAACACTGTGTGGACATTTTTCCTATTCAGCAACCAGAAATGGCAAAGAACAACATGCTAGTGCCTCGGTTACTCTGACACCGCAAAACCCTCCATACCATCCTGCTACGAGCAACAGGCACCAGTTCACAGCAACCACACCAGGAACCCACTCCACAGCCTCGAAGTTGATGCCACTCATGAAAAAATCAAGCCTGCATTTCAGGTCCTCAACAAAAACCATACAGATGAGACATTGAATACAACCCCGACAAATACTATCAGATAGTATCTGAGCGATACCCCTGTCGGTGTGCAGGCTTTTGCCCACTGAAAAACTTCTCAAATTTTTCTCCAGGTAAGTTGTGTGTCTCTGCATCCATTGGGTGGTGCAGAACACAAAACAACATCGTTTTATAATCTATGCTGGTGGTGTTTACACTATCTGTGTTCTTTTTCTTTGCTGTGCTTTGCTCAGGCACTGCTGTAGCAATACAGCTGCAAATTAAATGCCTCAAGCAAGGCTATCACCTAACCGGAAAAATGGTGCACAAACCTGAAATGCGGCAGAGAGCACGTACCTCCTTAGGAAAGTTCATCAAGCTGCTGTCCTCGGTTGCTCAAGCAAGGAGCAGGACGATAAATAAACATGCTTTTCATGTAGATAAGATAAAACCAATTAATTGCATTCATCATACATCATACAGCATGTGAAGTGTATGAAACAGCCCCTCACAAATATACATGGCCTATCTTATCTTGGGAAAGGAGGAGGACGACGAGCTACAGACGAGGGCATTTCCAGCAGCAGTCTTCATCAACACTTCCTGTGATTTCTTTTGATTCAACTTTTTCCGCCTGAACCTTTTTCCCTTAAAAGCCTCCCCCCTTGCCTCCTTTTTCCTGTCGAACCAGCCTCTCTTGCTGCCCTTCTTCTTTTAATATTCCTTTATATTCTCCCGTAATAGGGAGTTTGCTATCTCACAATCATACAAAGGGTGCGCCTGAAGGCATGTGCTTTGAAAGAAGTGTTTACATAGGAGAGGGACCTCGACCTAATTTATAGGCAGCATGGGACCAGATCAAGCCAACAAGAATCAGATCTAATTCAGCCTTTCCCACCTTTTCTGGGTCGGAGTTCAGGCACACAAGAAATTAGTTGTTAATGTCTGCATTTATTTCTGCTGCCTGCCGATTTCCTTTCTGTAAGTACGTTTCTGTCTGTCACGGCATCTCTTCCAGGTTCTTGCATGGCGAAAGGTGACACGAACATGGGAATTGTGGAGGAAGTTGGCTCAGAGGTAAGAGCGACAACGAGCAATCGAAGGTGGAAAGGTCGAAAAGGGTGATAGAGTGGAAGTCGTTTTTTGATGTGAGATTTAGCAAGTGACGAGTGCCGTCGGGTAGCAGCCACACAAACAACAAAAGACCTGGAACCAGATTGAGTTCTGCTGTTTGTACAGATGCACGTTGGGATTGAGAGTGTGTGTTTTGCTGACGTTACAGCCGTGTTCTGTCCCAAAAACAACAGATATGTAATTAACTACACACAAATTGTTATCAGCAAAGACGGTTGTTCTTACCCTACTTGAGGCTCTCACACCTGTATTTTGAAATATTAGCGTGCAACCCAACTTTGTGCATTGCATGTAAGCATTGTGTGACACCAGCTACGTACAAGCTAATCCCAAGACCTGTCTGCTGAGATATGTGTTTGCATATACCAAATAGTTTGGCGAAATAATTATTAATATCCAAAATCGAGGATCCACGGTATGCACAGATCTACGTATCTATGTATGTACTGCTACCTTGAACTTTTGTTCCTTTCTCAGCCGCCACTTTTTTTCGCCACATCCCTCCCGACTTGAAAGATGGAAGTGAATGCAAGCAAAATGCAGGCGGGAAGCAGAGTACAGATGCATGCACAAAACTCCCCTGCTAATACTCAGTACTAGTGCCAATTTCCCTCTGGTAAAAGTAAAAGTCCACGGTGGAAAGCACTCAGTAATTAGTGCTTCCATCTTAATCCTTTGAGGGGCTTTTAGATGCTGGTATTGAGGCATTCCTTAAATGATCATGTTATGCATAAAAATCACAGCGTTATTTTTGCCAGCGTTGTTTTTGTGCCTGTTGTGCTCGATGGGTACAGTAACTGTCCATACAATACTTGGTTTGCTTTGGTTAGCGCAGGTGAACTCTGCGTGTGTTTGGGTTGAGTGCCTTCAGATTCTTCAGAGCCTGGCAGCCAGTTGGATCGGCAACAAGGTGATTTCTTGAGGAGAAGACCACTCTCCTTACATCTTGCATCTCTAGCACATATAATTTGGTACGTCCTTGCTGGGACTCGGTAGAGCATGGTTGTTGGGTCAGCGTTCCTTCGATAGCATCACTTTGGCCTGCTACCGTCGGAAGAGTCAGGGCTGTTGATTGCCGCTTGAATAAATTGGAGATCAATTTGAAATCAACTGCAGTTGATGGTTGAATTGTGGTTGATTTAAGCCGCCTTTTCTCTAGTTGATGGTTGAATCAAGCCTGGTTGATTCAATTCGCGATGGGTACCTATTTCTGGTTGAATCAACCGCACTTGATTTGCACTTTAAATCAACCATGTGCTTGAATACAGCAGTTGATTTCTGCTTAAATCAACGGTCAACCTAAAATCAATCTCAGATCAACCACTCCTGCTTGATTTCTGGTTGAATCAACTGTGTATAATAAATCAAAGAAGCCAGCAGTTGATTTCTGCTTGAATCAACTATCAACCAGAACAGCAGTTGATTTCCCCTTGAATCAATGATCAACTACACGGTGGAAAGCACTCAGTAATCACTGCTTCCATCCTAATCCTTTAGGGGCTCTTAGATGCTGGTATTGAGGCATTCTATAAATAATCATGTCATGCATAAAAATCACAGCGTTATTTTTGCCAGCGTTGTTTTTGTGCCTGTTGTGCTCGTTGGGCACAGTAACTGTCCAAGCAATACTTGGCTTGCTTTGGTTAGCGCAGGTGAACTCTGCGTGTGTTTGGGTTGAGTGCCTTCAGATTCTTCAGAGCCTGGCAGCCAGTTGGATCGGCAACAAGGTGAATCCTTGAGGAGAAGACCACTCTCCTTGCATCTTGCATCTCTAGCACATATAATTTGGTACGTCCTTGCTGGGACTCGGTAGAGCATGGTTGTTGGGTCAGCGTTCCTTCGATAGCATCACTTTGGCCTGCTACCGTCGGAAAAGTCAGGGCTGTTGATTGCCGCTTGAATAAATTGGAGATCAATATGAAATCAACTGCAGTTGATGGTTGAACCAACTGCGGTTGAATTGTGGTTGATTCAAGCTGCCATTTCTCTAGTTGATGATTGAATCAAGCCTGGTTGATTCAATTCGCGGTGGGTACCTTTTTCTGGTTGAATCAGCCGCACTTGATCTGCACTTTAAATCAGCCATGTGCTTTATACAGCAGTTGATTCCTGCTTAAATCAACGGTCAACCTAAAATCAATCTCAGATCAACCACTCCTGCTTGATTGCCGGTTGAATCAACTGTGTGTTTAAATCGAAGAAAGCAGTTGATTTCTGCTTGAATCAATTATTAGCCAAAACAGCAGTTGATTTCCCCTTGAATCAATGACCAACTAGAAATCAACGCTTTTGGTTGATCCAACTTCAATGAATGAGCAGTTCTGACTTTTCCGACGACACTTGCGTGCTGTCTATACCATGGTGCTTTTTGCTTGAATTGTTCTTGATGCAGTGAGGAGGGGCTTAGAGATGCTGGCACCTGATCACCGCTACCTCAATCAGTGGTTGTTTCAACACCTATGTTTTTCTCTTGCAAGGTGAGACACTGTCCGAAGCCAGGTTGACAGTTCCACTCCTGTCTCACAAGGAGGGGAATGTAACGACACCTTTTCCACTAAGATGTACTTTCCACTGATATTATTCAGTGCTGCAATCACAATGTTGTGCCTTTTTTCCCTTTCCAGATTTTTTTGTAGGTGCTACAAGTCTGGTGCTATAACAAAAATCATCTCAGTTTTTACACGTTTTACATATGCAGCCTAGCAGTCATACGTTTTGACTGATGGCCTTCATTGTAATTGTAACCAATGTATCCATTGTACTTTCCACTGATAAGATGCAGCGGAGAAACGAAGTTGATCGACAACTTGAGGCAACCAGATGTGCCAAGCAATTATTCACCTCACTGGCGGCATACTCCAGCATTAAAAAGCTAGCGCTATTCGTGCTTTTACTTGTAGTTAGGGGAAAACAAGACCGATGAGGATTTTTCAACAAAGAACCTGTTTAATATTTTGACGTTGCTATAAATCAGAGCTTGCATCACCCGAAAACAAAACCGGTAAGAATAATTGACAGAGAACCTATTTACAATTTTGATGTATATGAATCAGAGCTTGCATCACCCGACATGAAAATTTAGAGAGGTAGTTAAAGAAAAAGAACGCAGATGGCACTGTTGGCATGACTTTGGGAAGGATTGCTTTGTAATCGTATAAAATAAATACTTATGAGGACATCAGAGTGATAAACATACAAGGTGCCCCATCCCACCAGTGAAAGAAGCAAAGTCACTTAAATACACCAAAACCAAACCATGAAACAGTAAAATATTTACTTAAGCAACTCCATACATTTGTTTCTTCCACATACTTGTAATAGCTACATCATCAGGGGTGAGGCAGTATCAGTCAGCTGTTGAGCCATTTGTATGTAAAATAATACCAAAATGCATAAGGGTAAGCACACTTTGTAAATGTGTGCATATTAATACACAATGTAAGTGAAGTTGTTGTGTCGTATAGTGTGCAGGACGCAGCCCCACTATGTTGCTACACCTATTCACAATGTATGTGAAGTTGTTGCTACACCTATACACAATGTAAGTGAAGTTGTTGTGTCGTAGAGAGTGCAGGACGCACCCCCACTATGTTGCTACACCTATACACAATGTAAGTGAAGTTGTTGCTACACCTATACACAATGTGAGTGAAGTTGTTGTGTCGTATAGAGTATAGAGTGCAGGACGCACCCCCACTATATTGCTACACCTACGTGCCACACCAGAACTGCCACACTCTTCCCTTAGGGTTGGCCAGAACCGCACATAAAAACCGTTTATGACCGCATGTCTGGTAATCTCCCCGCCAAAAATACTGTGTATGCACCGTTTATACATGGTTCTGGACAACCCTAGACATAACAGCTACTTAACAGCCGCTGTTATGTGGCTCTCAGAGGCTCTTGAGTCATTTCATTTTGCAGCATCTCAAAGTCGTTTCATCCAACCTACAAAGCTGCTCTTAGGGCCCCAACCCGAACCCTAACCAGAAACCCTAACCAGAAACCCTAGCATGCTATAACCCTTTCATGGGATTCAGCTACAATCAGCCACTAACGCAACTGCCGCCACAAATACTGGTGCTAGATTGCAGCCCTTGAGCTGAAGAAGCAGCAGGCAACACTACAGCAACTCCAATTGCTGCTGCCTGTAGCGACCTTTATGACTGCAGGTTCGGCACACGTATGCAGGTTTTGAGGCTCCCCTGCTCCACTGCTGCACTCCTGCTCCACTGCTGCACTCCTGCTGGTGCCCTTGTAACTGCTCAACTGCTCAATTCCCCCCTGCTACTCCCCTCCTGCTGGTGCTCGACTGCTGCACTCCTGCAGGTGCCCTTGTTACTACTCAGCGTTCCTCTGCTACTCTCCTCCTGCTGAACTCCTGCTCGACTGCTGCACTCCTGCGAGTGCCCTTGTAACTGCTCAACGTCCCTATGCTTCTCTCCTCCTGCTAGTGCTCGACTGCTGCACTCCTGCGGGTGCCCTTGTAACTACTCAACGTCCCTCTGCTACTTTCCTTCTGCTGAACTCCTGCTCGACTGCTGCACTCCTGCGAGTGCGCTTGTAACTACTCAACGTCCCTCTGCTACTCTCCTCCTGCTGGTGCTCGACTGCTGCACTCCTGCGAGTGCGCTTGTAACTACTCAACGTCCCTCTGCTTCTCTCCTCCTGCTGGTGCTCGACTGCTGCACTCCAGCGAGTGCCCTTGCTACTACTCAACGTCCCTCTGCTACTCTCCTCCTGCTGAACTCCTGCTCGACTGCTGCACTCCTGCGAGTGCGCTTGTAACTACTCAACGTCCCTCTGCCACTCTCCTCCTGCTGGTGCTCGACTGCTGCACTCCTGCGAGTGCGCTTGTAACTACTCAACGTCCCTCTGCTTCTCTCCTCCTGCTGGTGCTCGACTGCTGCACTCCTGCTAGCGCTCTTGTATCTGCTCAATGTTCCCCTGCTACTCTCCTCCTGCTGAATTCCTACTCCACTGCTGTACTCCTGCTAACGTCTTTGTAACCACTCAACGTCCCTCTGCTTCTCTCCTCCTGCTGGTGCTCGACTGCTGCACTCCTGCTAGCGCTCTTGTATCTGCTCAGTGTTCCCCTGCTACTCTCCTCCTGCTGAATTCCTACTCCACTGCTGTACTCCTGCTAACGTCTTTGTAACCACTCAACGTCCCTCTGCTTCTCTCCTCCTGCTGGTGCTCAACTGCTGCACTCCAGCGGGTGCCCTTGTTACAACTCAACGTGCCTCTGCTACTCTCCTCCTGCTAAACTCCTGCTCGACTGCTGCACTCCTGCTAGCGTCTTTGTAACTACTCAGCTTCCCTCTGCTACTCTCCTCCTGATGGTGCCCTTGCAATTGCTCGTCCCCCTGCTACTCTCCTCCTACTGGTACTACACTGCTCACGCTTTCCCTGCTGCACCGCTCTACTCCTGCTGGTGCCCCTGTAACTGCCGCTACTGCAAGTGCTGCTGTCCTGCTGCTGTCCTGCTGCTGTCTTGCTGCTGCTGCTGCTCCCGCCGCTCCCGCTGTTGTTGTAAAGGTTGTTGCTGTTGTTGCCGTCGATGTTGGTGCTGCTGCTGCTGCTGCAACAAGAGCTACCACTGCTGTCGCTGCTGCTGGTGCTGCTACAGCAAATGCTAGTGCAGCTGCAGCCGCTACTCCTGCTCTTGCCCTCGCCACCCTTGCTGCTGCTGCCCCTGTTCCTGCTGCTGTACAGCCTTGAACTGCTGCAGCTGCCGCTCCTTTTCTCTGAGCTGCTCTCTCAATTCTTCCAGCTCCTTGTCCTTCTGTGATGCCCCTGTGTCCTCATAGACCTGATACTCCTCCTCCTGCGTCACAGCAATCATGCCTTCATGTCATAAAACAATTACAACATAACCCTGATACTCTTCCTCCTGCGTCACAGCCATCATGCCATCATGTCATAAAACACTTATAACATAACCTTGTTGCTCCTCCTCCTGCATCACAGCAATCACAGTTTAGTTTAGTTTGGATTACAAAGGCCTCCAGCCTGGCATGGCTGCTCAACCTATAGGAGACAGCAATCATACTAGCCTCCTCCTGCATCACAGCAATCATGCCGTCATTTGGGTGGGCCAGAACCACATATTTGTACGTATATACAATGTACATACGGTATTTTAGCAGGGAGATCACCATACATACGGTCATATACGGTGTATATATACGGCTCTGGCCCACCCTAGTCATCATGTCATAAAAGATTATAAACATGGTAAGATGTGCATGAAGTGGGGGCCTTTGAGCTATTCTTGAAGAGACGAGATCTGATAAGGGTCAGGTGGAGATGGATGCACTTGTGTACAAAATGGGCACATCGCCTTGCTCGTTTGGTCATGCAACCTGAACATAAATATATGAAAAAAACAAATGCGAAACGAATTGCCTGCTTGTTTGATCACGGTCAACCTAAATTAAAAAAATACGTATGCTAAATAAATTGCCTCCTGAGTAGTAAAGCACACGCTCACCTACATACAGTCACACACAAAACACCTGCACACAATCACACACAAAACACCTGCACACAATCACACACAAAACACCTGCACACAATCACACACAAAACACCTGCACACAATCACACACAAAACACCTACACACAGTCACACACAAACATACAAAAACAATACCTCAAGCTCAAGGGGGGCATCCGCGCCAGGCTCATCGTGTTGCGCAGGCTTAAGACGCGTGAGCTCCTCCAAGTAGGCAGCGTTGGTGTCACGAAGCTCTCTGAGCTTTGCAGCCTTGCTGTTGAGGAGCAGGGAGAACCTGGGCATGTTACAACGCATACAGCACATACGTGTGATCGTGTGCGTGTGTGTGATTGTGTGTGTGTTTGTGTGTGTGATTGTGTGTGTGTGTACTTTTTGCCCTAATACCTCCATCCCGTAGTTAGACTAGCACAGGAGCATTTGCACACCTAAAATCAGAATAGCAATACAGACAAGCATTTGCTACGTAGACAGGGAGCAGGTTGCTAGTGCTTTAGTGCGCTCACCATACAATGACACCCTTTGGGCACAAGAGCATTTGTTCACCTAAAATCAGGATAGCAATACAGACAAGCATTTGCTACGTAGGCAGAGAGCAGGTTGCTAGTACTCTAGTGCGCTCACCACACATTGAAACCCTTTGAGCACCCACAGGTTAAAACTAACAGCTGCACCTTTTTAAACAACAACAACACAGGTGCCAGTAATTGCTGCCAACAAGGGCTGAAGCAGTCTAACGTATCCAACACCCAATGCCGCAACAAGGGCTGGACGGATGCAGTCAAACCCATCCCTGAACCCTGCCCTCTATCGTGCACGCACGTTTTACTTTCCATCACGCAAAAGAGCCCACTTTGTGGTTCCTGCTGACACAAATGCTGCAGCAGACGCTGATGCGGATGCTGACAGGGATACCTTTGCTTGGCTTCAAACCTTACGCTTCCATGCAACAGCCGTGGTGCACCTCTCAGCCGCTCAGATGCCCTAGAGGCATACATATCAATGTAACCTTACCTTACCTTACCTTACGCTTCCATGCAACAGCCGTTGTGCACCTCTCAGCCGCTCAGATGCCCTACAGGCATACATAGCGATGTAACCTTACCTTACCTTACCTTACGCTTCCATGCAACAGCCGTAGTGCACCTCTCACAACCTTGCCGTTGCCATTGTTATCGACCTTCCTGCTTTCTCCTCTACATACATCTTTTCCGTGTTTCCTCTAGCTCCTGCTTCTTTTGTTTTGCTAGATGTGGTTTCAGGCTTTTTCCAAGCTTCTGCTTCCAAGCTTCTGCTGAGATGCCCTCTGAGGCATATAGCGATGTAACCTTACCTTCCTGCTGACGTAGCATTCTTTGCTTACCTCACGCCTGATGTCAGCATTGATGTCAACATGATGTCAGCAGCTGTGGCAGGTCTCATTGGCTTAGTTTTTATTGACGATACATAGGGTTGGCCAGAACCCTATATATATAGGGATGGCCAGAACCATATATATACGGTGTATATACGGTATTTTTGGCAGGGAAATCACCAAATATACGGTCATATACGGTGTATTTATACGGTACTGGCCAACCCTAACGATATGGTATTGTTTGCCTTAAATTATGCTGTACCAGCAGTGCTTCTCATGACCTTGCTCCTGCTGCGAACTCACTTTATGAAGAGCTCGCTCTCGCGGTTCCTGCCCACGCTGACGTAGTCAATTGAGTCTATCTACAAACCTGACGCCTGACTCGTACCAGAACAATGTATCTCATGACCTTGCACCTGCTGCGAACTCAAATTGTGAAGAGCTCGCTCTCGCGGTTCCTGTTCACGCTAATGGTTGGGGCTGAGGGCCTCTGAACCGCCAGCTCTGTAGTTGGCTTTGCAGCGAACTCGCCCACTCGGTGGTGCTCCTAGGTGAGAGACCACCAATAACATTGCAAGCCCACACTGACGTAATCATTTGAGTCTACCTACAAACCTGACGCCTGACTCGTACCAGAACAATGTATCTCATGCCATCGCTCCTGCTGCGTACTCACTTTGTGAAAAGCTCGCTCTCGCGGTTCCTGCCCACGCTGACGTAGTCATTTCAGTCTATCTACAAACCTGACGCCTAACTCGTACCAGAACAATGCATCTCATGCCATTGCTCCTGCTGCGAACTCACTTTGTGAAGAGCTCGCTCTCGCGGTTCCTGTTCACTCTAATGGTTGGGGCTGAGGGCCTCTGAACCGCCAGCTGTGTAGTTGGCTTTGCAGCAAACTCGCCCACTCGGTGGTGCTCCTAGGTGAAAGACCACCAATAACATTGCAAGCCCACACTGACGTAATCATTTTGAGTCTATCTACAAACCTGACGCCTGACTTGTACCAGAATGTATCTCGTGCCATTGCTCCTGCTGCGAACTCACTTTGTAAAGAGCTCGCTCTCGCGGTTCCTGTTCACGCTGATGTGGTGCTGGAGGTCCTTTTGGCTGCGCAATGCAAAGGAGGTCAACCACTGGAAAAGGGAGCTATAACTCAGTACTGGATCTTGAATTGAAGTGTATGCCTCATGTCAGGTTTATAGGGTAAGCCACAACTATGTAACTGCACCGTATATGACCGTATGCATGGCGATTTTCTTGCTAAAACTACCGTATGTAAACCGTATATACTTATAAATGGTGTGGTTCTGGCCAACCCTAGGGAAATATGCAGAGGCTGACGTGGTGTTGAAGGAGGTCTGTTCAGCAGCGCAATGCAAAGAGGAAGGCAAGGAGCTTATGAAGCCTGATTGTATAATATGCAGAGGCTGACGTGGTGTTGAAGGAGGTCTGTTCAGCAGCGCAATGCAAAGAGGAAGGCAAGGAGCTTATGAAGCCTGATTGTATAATATGCAGAGGCTGACGTGGTGTTGAAGGAGGTCT
>Ga0307942_1001126_pt1 | contig 20787 bp, 22 predicted proteins | sample OrgLakmetagen175_FD_201846 | JGI IMG/M metagenome (GOLD analysis project Ga0307942, IMG submission 201846) | Saline water microbial communities from Organic Lake, Antarctica - #175 | ecosystem: Environmental > Aquatic > Non-marine Saline and Alkaline > Saline | place: Antarctica: Organic Lake... | reverse complement strand
GATGCCACTTCGGTTGCTGCCCTTGTCCCTGACTTGTGTCGTCAATGCTGCTTATGCTGTCGACTGTGTAGGGATTGGTTGCTGGAGGGCCTTTCTTTGCAAGATGAGGAATCAGGTAGGATCAGCAACAAATATATGTGTATGATGATTTTTGCGGGCAAAGCTTCTATCCAAAGCAAAATCTAGAATGGTTGGGATTCAAGAAGCAGGCGGCAAGAGGAACAAAATCATCAAGCTAATTTTTATCTGCGGTCTTTTGCCTCTACCTATATCTCCTACCTGGGTTTAACCAGATCCAGATAAGTACATTATGTACATGCGATGTTGTCAGCAGGAAAGCCTTTGAGCGTATAGTCATTTATGGTGTATATGTGTTTTTGGGGCCAACCCTGCTTGCGCCTTCAGTTATAGTTATAATCCTTCACAAATGAATCCATTCGATACTTGCTGACTTGGCCCTGTATCTTGCTAAACAATTACTAACTTACGTGTGCATGGAAAACGTTTATGCCTAGAGTACTGTTCAATGCCAGCATTAAAGGCACGCCAATTAAGAGCTGCTGCGCCTCTCGCTGCTGGCTGCTCAGGGAACTGTGAGGACTCAAGATGGCAGTTGCTGGATGAGCAGAGAGGAGTGTCATTCACTGACCGCCACCAGCTGCGCACGTTTTTGTGCATACCCATAAGCGAGCAACGTGTTCTGCCATTGTGCAGGTGTGCGTTTTTTGGATGGGGCGCTTGGGTAGAGAGAGAAGGAGGCTGTTACTTTCTAAGCATTGATCAAATCATATACAAATTTAGGGAGTTGGGGCAAGGAGGCATCTAACAAAGCATTCTGCATTACTTCTGTGCGCAGGCGCTTCCGTTTGCACATCAGCTCCACTGCAGATCCAGCTCGTGCCAACTCCATCCAGGTACGCAAGCAAGGTCTGTATTTATTAGCACCTGTCCTTGCAGTGAATCCTTGCAGCGGATTTCTCTCGTTGCTTCAAGACACACACACACACACACACATGCATAAACGCACACAAATCAACACACGCAAGTACGTTGATGCTCTGCACACTATGGGCACTTGTATTGTCTTACATTGCAGCTGGCTGCATGGAACTTGTATGGACCACAGCAGCCTGCCCCCTTAGGCGCAGATCTGAGCACCTCATCACCAGGCGGCCTATCTCCAGGCTGCAGCATAGGGTCTTCGCAGGCGTGCAAGCATGCTTGCCACCAGCTTCTGGAGGCCTGCAGAGTGTGCCTGGTTGATAAATCAAAGGTAAGGAGGAGGGGGGTAGAGAGGAGGTTTTGATGGATGTGGGGTAGGCCATGTTGAAGCACAGGCGCTTTGGGTGCAGACATCAGCTTGAAATCCGTATCCTATTTTTGCAACTCGGTAGCACTGCCAGGTTAAGCAAAATGACATCACGTAGCCGAGGCTCGATTGCATCAAGTCGAGCAGATTACAAGTGTTTGTAGGGATATGATTGGGTTGAAATTGCAAGAGCGAGTTATGGGGTGGGACGCTTCCTTTTCCAATTTTGTAACCTTATTTGAAATGACTGACGCAGGTCGAACTCCTTATAAGGGTGGCCTCCAACATAGTGCAACGCTTTTCCATTTTTGAGACCTTATCTGAAATGACTGACGCAGGTTGAACTCCTTATAAGGGTGGCCTCCAACATAGTGCAACACTTTTCCATTTTTGTAACCTTATTTGAAATGACTGACGCAGGTTGAACTCCTTATAAGGGTGGCCTCCAACATAGTGCAACACCCTGATGACCAGCGATACAGGTATGGTGGACTTGAATAAGATCTTTGCCATGGCACTTATCCGTATGCTTTGTTCATACTTATTTGTCAAGCTTGCTTGCTTTGGGAACCAATACGACCGCTTAGATGCAGTCCTTTAATTGGAGAGAGGAAAATTAACTCAGACACGTGACATGGTAAAAGTGAGTTTTCTCTTGTGCAGCGGACCCTGCTGTGCCTCACTTCCTGGTCATTTGATTTGCAGCCCCTTGATTGCTGGTCTGTGCCGTTATTGCAGGCGCTTACGGGCTCGAAAAATACTAGGCGTTTGCTCGAGCCCTGAAGCAATGGCAGTCCTCTTGACTCTAGGCTTCTGCCCCTTGGTCACGTCTCAGCCTCCGCCCAATGCCTCCGAGCCTGCCCTTTTCCTCGTTTTGGAGGCTGGTGACCACTCAATTATTGAGAGGGCCCAGAATGTGGTCTCTCTCTTAGAAGCCGGCTTAAAGGGATAGTATGTAACTGGCTCAAGCACATGACTTGGCAGGACTCTGCTTGATTTTCAAGTCCCATGCTGTGTCTCTTGTTATCACCCATCACAAAAGGGGTGTGATTTTTCAGCTGGTGTTTGTCAGCTAATCATTTGTTTTGTGCTCGAATAACTTACATCCTTGGGATATTTGCATTTGCTTGGATCAGGGAGTGAAACTAATAAGTACTGTGTAGACAACTCTCCTACTCAACAAGCAGAAAAGGCACGAGAACAACTCCTTGGTTGAACATAAGCTGCCAATGCCTCGCTTACTCAGGCACCATAAAACCCTTCACACCATCCTGCTAGGTTTACAAGATGAAGGCCTTCAGTCGCCTATTCATAAAGTAAAATAAGTTCATGATTGAAAAGATGGAGTTTGTTGCTTTCCTGGTGTAAAAAAGCAGACGCATCTTGGGATCCTGTTTGTGAAAGTATGAACACGTACTTCCTGCGGAGAGGAACCATCTGAGGGTGCGTGCAGTGGAAGAGAAGATGATGTCTAGAATGGAAAATATAATCAGCCTCTCACAAGTCGCAAGTAGGGGAAGAAGTAGAATTCCAAGTTGCTGTTTAAAAGCGAAGGCTGTGGACACAATGTCTGAAACGAGTCACACTGCGAATGACATCTCGAGGAAGGTCAAGAAGCATGTACCTGGGAAGCCAATAGTTTAGTTAGTTTAGTTTGGATTACAAAGGCATTCAACCTGGAATGGCTGCTCAACCTATGAGAACGAGGTAAACCTCAAAACAAACCAAGTAAAAAAAAGGGCTGTAACGCAACTGGAAAATGCTAACCTTACAGACACGAGAAGAAGTAGGCAAAAACACATCAAAGTGTAGACGTTGGTTCACCAAAGTAGACGCATACTGAAAAATAGTTACCTTTCAAAGGTCAAAACCCACACACATAGCTTGTTGGCAACGCAGGGACAACTGGAGTTTGTGCTACGATCATACCATGTAGAATAGACCGCCTCTCATCAGAACTGCGGAGTCAACCTACATTGGGCTCCATCAGTACTGGGTTGAGGGAAGCCAATAGGGAGGATGGGCAATTATAGCTCTTTGCGCAGGCAGTGCGCACCACTGGTAATACGTAAGCGTTTTGATGTTGCGCTCTTGGGTGGCCATCAGAAAAAGGTGTCCAAAACTCTAAACGTCTGTCCCTGAGGTCCACGACAAAGCGACTGAGATCAATAGGATCACCACAGTTCAACAACTTTCATTTAAAGATTGTGTCGAGCCTTCCATGGCTGAGAGAATGTGGGGAAATCAGCAGTCAGGAGACCTAAAGCTCAATTGCATGTCAGCTTGCAAAACCTTCCTCATCATGGAACTGTTGCATTGGGTATCGTAAGGGAATTGTACAGACTCATTGCAGTGCGAAACCAGTTGAATTGCAGGGGCTCTGGGCCGCACTCTCGCATAACGCACCGTGAAGGAGTGATGTCTCTGACTCCAAGAATCCTACCCCCCTCCTTCACAAAGTCAAATCCCACGCAGGTATTATAGGCAATGAATATGCTGACGCTCTTGCTAGAAAGTCAATTACAACCTACTTTGACGTTGTGGATATACTTCCATCAAAACAGCTGACCCTGAGGGAAATCCCTTTAACAACATCTACTGGATGGCTTGCAAAAGAATATGAAGAACACCAAATCACAAAATCAGCCAAACACAGCCCAGTCACCTACCTCAAGGCTCTGGTATCATTCCAATTACCATGACGCCTTGCAAGCACACATGCACCCCCTCCACAAATTAGGAAATGCTAATACCGTAGCAAACTACCATGTATACTACCAGACCCTTACCAAAAATGGCACTATCAATGGAGAGGCTAGAAACGCTTACCTAACAGCATCCTCTGTCCCTATTAGAACCAAGTGCATCAATATTAAGTACAGAACAGGAACCCTGTACAACCAAAAGCATGCGGTATGGTTTAAGCACTCAATAAGCCTAATTTGCCCCCTCTGCCCTCAACTAGACAGTGCCCTGCACATTTTTTCCGGATGCCAACACACGCAAATAAGAAATATGATCACTGAGAGACACAACTCGCATGCAGCATGATCTTCAAATCCATCAGCAAGACAGGCTCCCTAGGATCCTGCTTTGTCTGCAAGGATATAGGTAGCAGTGAACGGCTGGCTGTGCAGAATCTTCAGATTCCCAATACGGCTGAAACCAGGATTACACCAAAGTAACTCTTTCCACCCCGCTTCTCAGACAAAAATAGGTTTACCTCCAACCGTCCGGATGCTGTACTGGTTGCTCCCATCACCGCAAAAAAAAAGGCAACAGACTAGCAATGAAGAGAGGGTGGGTTCTTAGGAGTGGCAGCCAGGGGACAATTGAGGGAGAATGGAAGCACTTCAGCAGCACCGCCCGCCACTAGCAGATCCACCTTCCCCAGACAGCACCGACCCAAATATCTTAGTACTCTTCAACGTGACATACACCAAACTGCGACTTCTTATTTTCATAATGACACTTCCGGCAAAACCAGATGGAGATCCTGTCCACAACATCCACCCAACTGGCTCACAAGCAACAGAGTATGCAGAAAACAGAAAACGAATTACAAACTTATGATGTGCAAACACAAATACGCTGTAACTTTTTGTAAGGCACGGTGTCCTTTTTGTACCCTTATACAAAGAGGGGGAGTTATAGAATGCATTGGTTAAAATAATACTTACCAACGACAGAGTGCACACTGACGATTCTCTCCCCAGTCTAAAATTGGATTATTTCATGGCAAAACACTAAGAACCAGGCTTAGTGTCATAATTGAAGCCCTATACATGTTAAAGCATGCTAAAACGCTGAACATTTATAACTTGTGTCCCCTCTGTCCACCGTTAGACAGCATCCTATACACTACCCTTTCGTCTGGGTGCCAATAAACGCTGACAAAATTGGGCATTGACACGCATGACATGGCTTGCACGGTGACTATGAAAAGTTATGGATGTGAGCAAAACAGGCACCCTACAATCCTCTCTGTAACAATTAAGGATTGAGTGCAAACCAAAAGGAGGTTCACCTGGACAAACCTCACTCCTGCATAGATGCTAGGCCATATCTTCGGCTTCTTAGAGGCGAGAGCCCAGCACAACCTAGTTGTTGCTAACTGTATCCAAGGGATAGTAAAGGAAATAAGGAAAGGAAAGTTCATAGCCATCGTCGGGGAGGTAATGATGTCACTCTTTTTACGCAGGCGTTTCATTTGAAGTACCTTGCTGAGGCAAACCTCGAATAACCATGAAGTAAAGGTCTGACAAGCCAGCTATTTCTTGTCGTCCCTTCTTTCACTGTCTTCCTGCTGCACTATTTTCTTTCCTCCCTCTGGTGCTGGGTGCCTTCTCTCCACCTCCTTTGATTATGCCTGCCGCGTGCCATGCCACCTGCACTCATTCGCTCCTGCCTTCAATTCAGCTCACATCCCTTCGTCCCTTTAGCCTTACTTTGTGAGGCGTGACCGGCCTGCTTACTTCAAATTTAAATATTCTGGCCAATTTGGATGGATGTTGTAGCCTTGCTGGCTCACAATAGCAGTTCAAGGGTTGCACGCCATGGCCACACCACGGCTGACCCAAATTGTGGTGATCATCAGACTTGACATAACCACTCCAGAAGGTTTGTGCAAGCTTGCTACGAAACCCCTAGCTTAGACAGGCCAACTTGAAGTTTCAAGCTCCTGGGGGAACATGCATTTGTGGTGATAAGTCAGTGGATCTAGTTCAACTGTTGCGTACCACATGATTGTAGACTTCCCTCGCATAAGCGATACGTCCATCTCTCTTATGCGATGTTTCCAATTGTCGATCTTGTTCTGTAACTTGACATCGATTAATGCGTCATTGAAAGGATGTGGAGGAAAGGAGTTGATTTGTTTGCCCCTCTCTCAGATCTAGATATAGATCTGCAGTCACTTAGGTCGAACCGCGGCGGCATGATGGTTGCCTGCCTCATACAAGAGAGTCTGTATGTGTTTGTGTGTGTGTGTGTGTGTGTGCCAAGGGGGTGGAAGGGGGGAATGTGACAGCTGGGGCAGCGTGCAATCAAGGATGAGATAAGAGTGTGGCTGTGATTCCATCTTCCAGTGCTATGCTGCAGTGGCTCCAAAGGTTTTGCTGCTACTCAGATTTCCTACAAGACTGCCTTTATAACACCCCGGGTACCAGAACACAAAACATCCTTTCCTAATTCATGCCAGTAGTGTTTACACTATCTGCGTTCTTTTTCTTTCTTTCAGGCAGTGAAGGGCTTTCTGATGCTTGCACCAAATAGATTTCTACCAATCAGGCTAGGCGTCAACTGATGTTACCAGCTAGCTAGCCTTCTTTCATTTTACTTCACCTGAAATAGGAGATTGTGACAACACAAAACAGCGCTTAAAAATAGCTCCCCCCAACACACAAACACACACACACACAATCTGTTCGGAAATACCCTCGTGGATGTGGGTGGCTTCAATTCAGGCTTAACTTGGTGTTCAATGGCCATCATGGTGGCATCAGTTGATTACCAGTTGCAAGTTACAAGTCACTGCCGTAGTGGCATCACAGCTGTTATGACACAAACTTGCAATTCAAGCATAAGCTCCTGGTACCAAAGATCGTCGTGACTTAGCAGCCAGGGTTATGGCAGAGTAATGTAATTTGAGTGAGGTGTCTAAACGAGGTTACAACATTGTATGAGGAAGACTTAGAACTCACAATAGGTGCATGCTTAACTTCTACTTGTGCCTGATAGTTGATCTGGAAACGTATTGGTCTGTGGTCTGTCAGGGTAGGATCTTAATTATCGGTATAAGCTGTGGCCTCAAATATTTTTAGTGACACGAGTAGTCCAGCAGCAACTACTTGAAAATTAAAATGCCATACCTTGCTTGGTTACAGAGTTTTAGTACGACAGCTACCATTGCTAGCATGTGATTCATACGTCTCAGCTAGCATTTGCCGACGGCACTACTAAACCCTCAGGAGACATCTGTTGTGAGCCAAGCCACTTATTAAACTCAGCCTCATCTTCCCCATCCACACTTGCCCTCTCTGGCTTATTCTGATTGCTGTCCGCCTGGTCCTGACCTTCTCCTCCTGTGCTGCCCTGCCCTTGGAGCCCTTGCACCTCCTCCCCTCCTGTCTGCCTGCTACCCTTCTTTTGCCCCGTAGCCCATTGCCACCACGTCCGCTTAGGAGGCACACAACTGCTGCTACTGCTAGTACTGCCGCTGTGCTGCTCATCGTCACTCAGTGATGCTGCTGAGGTAGTTGCGTTCAATGACTCCCAAGGCCGTTCATCGGCCTGACGTGCATGCTGTCCACGCTGCGCAGCAGAAGTTGAGCGACATGTATGCTGAGACAGCACAATTGTGTAATCAGGAGCAGCTCAGACCTCCTTGTACGATTAGCTCAAGCCCTGTCGCTAAAAAGCAAAAGGAGCAATGCACAACGCGAAGAACAGGAGAGGTCGAAGCACCTGTGTGAGAGGTAACTAAAAGGTTAGAACGACATGGACAATCATTCTCTGACCGCAGATTACCCAAGGCAATGACTTGATGAAGAGTGAAAAACAGCATTGAGCATTCTGGCCCACCCATGAAGGCAAAAGTGAAAATTGAAGCTGCACCTTGTTTTTTGAAGAGGGGCAACCAAGGCGCCGTGCACCGGTGCATGGCACTTGGGCATTGAGTGCTTGAATGGTTACAACTGTGTCATACCGTGAAGGTTTCCTTAGCAACAGGGATCAATGTACCAACATTGTACGTACCTGCTGCAATATAGCCGCCATCTCCCTCCTACGTATTTTCTCAGCCTCCTGCGTCATCGCTTGCGGAACCCTCCCCTCTCCTGTGACAAGCCTCCGGTAGGCTTCGTCAGCAGCTAATGCAGCTTTAGCGCGCATGCGTTGCTCTGTACACACAAAAAACAGGGAATTTGAAACCAGCAGCAATACACATGAAAAAGTTTTGTGACACGTCCTACAGCCTCTGCCGGTTACCCTCAAAGCCAGATCAAACTACAAATTTCAAACGCAGGTCTTCACAAACACAAGGACTAAAGCAACAAGCAATAAATGCACTTTTAAACTAAACAGGGTCCCATAAGTCAACCGCCTACTTGAACAACTTCTCTTACCGCTTACTGCATCCCTACGCCCCCTCTTTTTGTAGGAATATGCAGGTCTAATTGATCCCTACGCCCCCTTTTTGTGCAGGTCTAATTGGTTGTGAGCACTATTGTAATTGATGTGCGACCCCTTAGTTTTGCTGGCAGGGAGCCGTAAGTAACAAGAAGCCCAAAGGTTCTTTTCCCTGCTTGGCTGATGTATTTGGTTTGATGCCACCAGGTTGTGCTAAGTATATTAGAGTGTCCCCTTTTTGTTACCTGTGACGATAGGGTTCAGCAGGCCCTCACTGACTAGCAGGTCCTCGATGATATGTCTAGGCTTGACGGCGTCGTTGAGCACATGCAGCACACTGCACAAGGGTCCCCAAACCAAGGCTCCTAGCAAGCGATACTTGGGACCTGTGTGCAAAACAAGACCAGTAATTACTGCGCAATTGCAGTAGCTATTTTAAAGCGTTGCACACTTTCTCTACACTTTATTGCGTACGCACTCAGGCGCGCACACACCTCCTTTGAACACTCAACACACCTTGGAAGTAGCCTGCGGCAAAGCCTCCAGCCAAAGCGCCCGCGGCTAAACTGTTCCATGCGTCGTGCTTGGTGCGGACTCCTCTGAGCGTCTCTTGGATAACTGCGCACGCAATGTGTTGATGTGTGTGCACGCAGTTGTATGGCATCTGTACAAGGCAGGCTCTCAAAAAAAGAAAATACAAACCTGAAAAAACGCCCATATAGCCGCAGTACCCTGCGACATGGAGCGGCATGTTCTGCCATACATTAGCATACTGCCTGCGTGATGTGATCGTAGATCCAATGCCGGAGAGCAGGACAGCTGCAACCATCTTCATTTTCATCCTGTCCTCGAAACCTATGTGTGCATGCGTATGTGTACATATGTGTGTGTGAGGGTACGAACGTGCATAGGTGCGTGTGTGTATGTATGTGTGGTTGCGCGTGTGTATGTGCATGTGTATGCGTGTGTGTATGCGTGTCTTTGCATGTATATGCGCATGTATATGCACGTGTGTATGCACGTGTGCAAGTGTGTGGGTAAGCGCGTGTGTGTGCGCATGTGTATGTGCGCATGTGAATGCGCGTATGTGCGTGTGTGTGCATGTGGGTATGCATGTGTGTATGCGCGAGTGTATGCGTAGATATGCGTGTGTATGCGAGTATGTATTCGTGCGTGTATGCGCGTGTGAATGCGTGTGGGTACGCGCGTGTGTATGCGAGCGTGTTCGTGCGTGTGTGTTTGTGTGTGCATGCATGCGTGAGCGCATGCGTGTGCATGCGCTTGTATATATGCGTATGCATGCTTGTGTGCGTGTGCGCATGTGTGTGTATGTGTGTGTATGCATGTGCCTGTATGTCATATAGGCGCGCACTCACCATCCTCCCAAATTCGAACCATGTGAAAAAAAGTGTTTCTTATAATTTTATTAAAGTATGTTGCTTTGTGTGATAGACGTTTTAGCGATGAGAAGGTAGGATGGATGTAAAAAGACACAATGTAAAAGACAAAGAGAAATTTCAGGATTTTGAAAAAGTAAACTAATACCTAATATTCGCAAGTGAATCCTGTCAAAGAGTTCCCGGTCTATTTCTGCCTGAAGGCCTGACACCGTCAATGGTGAAGGCCAAGAATGGAGCAGGTGATTTTAAGCTATTCTGAACACGTCCTGACACAAGCTCATCCTGATGCATGCGCACGCGTGCCTGGGCTGACCATGCTCTTGCGTGTATGTTAGAAAGCAAGCAAGGCTGCAGGACTATTGCTGTATGTGGTGTAAGCATGTCAAGTTTGCTTCCCGTTGAACGATCGAGTTTATCACACGCGCACTTGTGCAATTCATACACAGGCTACTTTTTTGTCTCCGGAAATTACGGGCTGCTGATCAAGCGGCGGAGTAAGCACAATGACAGGGCGTGGGACTTCCCTGGAGGCCAAGCTGATGCGACAGACGCAAACCTTGCCCAGACCGCCCTGCGAGAGGCGATGGAAGAGCTAGGAGCGTTGCCGGAGCATTTCAAGCTCTTCAAATCCATTCCTCTGAGGTAGTGATTGCAGCAATGCAATACCGCCTGATTTTCCTGTTCACATCTTCCCTCTTCAGTGTTTGAACTTCTCTCCATTAGGTCATTTGGGATCTGGAATCGGTTATTACATCCAGAAGAACACGGACAGGTCTTATGATGCGTGGACATGACTTAACACCACTGCAAATCCTAATCAGGCGAGGCAAGCACGGACAGAAGCACTACACGGTTTTTTTGGCGGAAGTGCCAGAAGATGCGAGGGAACGGTTTGAGCCTAGTCTCTCCGACGAGCACTCTGATTGGCACTGGTTCAAGGTAAGCTTGTGATTGCTGATTAGGTACTGTGCTCTTGCGCTAGGATTGGAAGACAAGCTCGCTGATGTTTGCACTTAACGCTTAAAGCGTAGTACTCATCTATTATGGCACCTTAGCTCATCTATTTTGGCACCTCGCCCTCGCAATAACAAGTGCACGGTTACCATTAAGCATTCAATGATCGTTATTCCTTCTTTGCATATGTGCAACTGCAGCTGGATGGCTTGGCAGAGCTGCATGATCATCAGGCCAGCAACGGCGTCCCCAACGTAGATGCAAAAGAGGCGCAAGACATAACGACGACAAGCACCGCAGAAGATGGCGACGAGATCAAGAAAAAGCACCACCACCACCGCCACCGCCACCACCATCACAAGCGGCAAGAGGAGGAGAATGAGGATGGCAGGTCATATATTGACGACAACGTGCTCTTACACCCCTGGGTAAGCCTTTTTCCCTATCTCGCTCGTTTGGTAGTTAGTATAAAATATAAAAATACTACAGGTACCCAGGAGGCGTCCATAAAATCGCACCTGCTGTCTTCTGCTGTTTGTCACATGATGGCTTCCTTCTCAATTGCAAAGACGTTGTGGATCAGCATAGTGACGTACCAAGCCTTCTGGGCTTGGACAAAAATAATTTGCTAGTGGTTTGAAAGCAAATGTGAATAATCATGTGTTCAAACGCGCATAACGCTTTACCGCTGTGGCCATTTTGTGGGGCTCTTGCTTGTTTATTTGGGCACTGGTCTCCTTCCCTTTGTGCTTACTGAAGTTTATGACCATCATCAACACAGGCTCCCACTTGCAGGCACTGCGCAAGTTTTCTGTCCACAGCAATTGGGAGCCAAGCAGAAGGGCTGAATTGATTGGTAGCAGTAGTGGGGTTTGTATAAGGACATGAGCTGAGAGCCTTTGTCTGGTCCCCACTCACTGGTCCCCATTGCGCAGGTTTTCCTCCTCTTCAACAAGGACGTCAGAGGGCAGTGGCTGCCACACACAAAGGGGGAGGGTAGCCAACGCAGTTCTGACTGCCACCCCGTGGACTCAAGTGGAGAAGACGCAGACTACGTCAAGGTTGGTTAGCCCCTTGGCGGAAATGTACCCACAGTAATGCTCAATGTCGATAGAAGGTCTCTGGTATTGTGCCCTAAAATGCAATGTCTCCTTTCACGCATGCCCACCTTCACTGTCTCACCCACGTGCTTACATTCAGGATTACACACACACACACACACACACACACACACATGCACATGCGCAGGTTGGAAGCCGAGATCTTAAGGGACATCACTCAGGAGCGCAAGAAGGAGCCCCAGCTCACTCATTTTGCGCGATTGGCTAGGTGACTGGTGCTGTTGATGCGTTTCAATTAATGGCAGGTTAAAATTGACTGGGCCCCAACAGTTGTGCTTCTTATTCAATTTGTACCATTACTGACACGATGAACATGGTAGTAAGAGTAATTGCTTTGCATCTTGCGTCATGTGCTTTAGTAAAAAGGTAAATAACGCCATGGTGTACGTTTCCGGTATTAGCCATCATGTGCTTAGCAGAGCACCCGCTGCCTGAGAAGGAATAGGTGTTATCTTGATGTTAGATTGTAAAAAAAAGATGAGGATAGGGCATTTACTTTCATGAACAATTAAACCCCGCCCGTGCTTAGTTGCTAGATTCTTTTTTCCTAATTGCTCGCCTGTTGATAGTTGATTTATTAAGATTTAGATTCTGCTGACAGTTGACACATCTTATGCTGAAGAGAGGGAGAGTCTTCTTTGTTGTCTGTTCACAATTTGTCTAAAGCACCGCCTGCATGTATTTTTCCAATTATTTGTCTATTTCAGCAGCCTTTCTTTGCAAGCAAGTACAAGATGGCCTTGAATCCATTCTTGCTTTCTTTCCTCCTCCTTTGTAAAGGAGGTTCACCGTTGGAATAACCTTTGGAAACTTACAAGGCCCCCGAGATAGAATGAGTACCCTGGATTAATCTCAAAACTCTAACAAAGCGGCCCAACACAGCTCCAATCCGTACCTGGTCCGTAAAGTAAAACCAATAAATTGGCGGTGAATATGAACTTAAGGCGTTTATCTTAGGTCAGGGGGAGGTGGTAAAACTCTATTACAAGGCTGAAACACCGAAACAAAGGAAAAAGAGGTAGGCTGAAAGAGGAAAGGAAGCAGAGAAGGGAACCAAGAAGAAGTTAAGCTTTGAATCAAGGAATAGGAGAGTAGGGGACTACCATGCGTACTACCAGACCCTCATAAAGGACGGCACTGCCAATGGAGCCACTAGCAATGCGTACCTAACATCATCCGATGTCCCCTTTAAGACTAAATGTATCATTATGAAATAAACAACAGGCACCCTATATAATCAAAAACATGCGGTATTGTTCAAACTCTCAACAAGTCAAACTTGCCCCCTCTGCCCACAAGCAGACAGTGCCCTGCACATTCTTTCTGGGTGCCAACACACGCAAATAAAAAACATGATCACCGAACGACACAACTTAGCATGCCGCATGATCTATAAGGCTATCAGCAAAACAGGCTCCTTAGATCATGCGTTGTCTCCATAGATATAGGCAGCAACGAACGAATGACCATGCAAAATCTCCAGATTCCTGAAACAGCTGAAAGTAGAATTGTTCCCAAATGGCTCTTCCCACCCCGCTTCCCAGTTAAAGACAGATTTACCTCCAGCCGCCCAGATGTTGTGCTGGTTACTCCAATCTCTGCAAAAACACAAAAACAACAAACTAATGTAGGGGGGTGGGTTCTTTGAAGTGACAGGGGGCAATTGAGGGAGACTGGGAGCACCCCAGCAGCACCGCCAGCCACCAGTAGAGCCACCAACCCCAGACAGCACCGACCTAAAGACCTCAGCAAACCTCGGCATGACATCCACCTCGTCGAGATCAAGTATTGTGAAGACACCAGACCTCAGAATCAGCTGAACGCCGCAAAGGAACAGCACAAACATTCTCCAAAGAGCCTCCGTTACTCTCCACATCATCCTTTTGGGTGTGGGTGGCACCATTTACAACACTCACACTCTGAAGCCTTTCAAGGAATTGGGTCTTAATTCTCAAAGAGTAAAAAAGCTTGCCTCCAAGCTCCAGCTTAAGCCTGCAACCCTCTTGATCCCCATTGATTTTTCCTTCCCTTTCCGCGGTGGAGGAGCTTTACGGTACTCGGTACCGAAGTGGCTCCTTTTCCTTAATTGATGTGGGGAGTGGTTTTCACTGCCTGCGTAGTTTTTCTTTTTTTCTTTTTTTTAGGGTAGTCTGGCTGGGCAAAAAGAGAAGGGGAGGGCGGCTTGAAAAAGTTGGTTTAAAGGAAACGTAGGAGCCGACAAGAAAAGTACTTGGAAGCTGCATGTTGCTTGAAGGAGGCTAGAACAACAGGGACAAACACCAGGGGATCTATATCTCCTCCTCTCTACCTCTATAAACTCTGGCCTGAAAACCTACACTTCTAAGAGACACCCAAATGGAAGGCAAGAAAACGAATCGCTAGCCAGGATACAAAATTAAGCCGTAGCAGTGACTGGGCTCAAATACAACCCCCCCTGGATAAAATCGGTACCCCCCCTTGAAGCACAAAACCTAGGCCTTACTACAAAGCCTCGCAGACACACCTAGCCTCGCGGGTTTGGTGGGGTTGGAGGAAGGGCAGTGGGAGGGCGCGTGGTCTTTGTGGGGTGGAGTGAACAGCAGGGGAGTGGGGAGTTCATTGCTGCCTCTTGGGTTATTGGGCTAGACCTCCAAGGAAGTTGAGATGGAGGAGGCGGGGGTGGAGCTCGTGTGTGGGCTTGGTGAGGCGTGCCTCCAACTGGGTGTAGGCATTTTTATTAAAAAGGTTGAGCCTTAAACAACAAGGCTCCACGGGTCTGGTGTATGTGATGGTGGAGATTGTGGAGAGTAGGAGGGGGGGCCAAGGTCACGGAGGGCTTGAGCCATGCAGCGTGTACCACCCTCACCTGAACGTATACCACAACGTGATGAATCAAAGAGGCATATGTATAACCAACACCATCTCACGTGCAGAACGTACAGCTATAGTAGCTGCAACCATTCACGGCTACTCCCACATAGCCACAGACAGCCTAACCTTACCATATAAAAAAAGCCCTTAATCTTCACCGCCATCATATCCGAGGAGATACCCAATTCATTGCCAAACCAATCCGCCATTCACCATCGCCCATTTATTTCTACAAAGAAGTCAAATCTCACGCCGGCATTATTGGCAATAAACTCCTTGTTGATGCTCTTGCTAGGAAGTCAGTCACCATGCACCTACTCCAACATTGTTGATATACACCTCCATCTAACAAGCTAGCTTTGAGGGAAATCCCTTCTACCACATCCACTGGCTTTGGAGTGGCAGGGGGCAACTGAGGGAGACCAGGAGCACCTCAGCAGCACCGCCAGCCATTAGCAGATCCACCTTCCCCAGGCAGCACTGACCTAAACATATCGGCATTCTTCAACGTGACATCCACCTCACTGAGATCAAGTATTGTGAAACTACTAGACCTCAGAACCAGCTGAGCACTATACAGGAACACCATCCTTTTGGGAGTGGGTGGCACCATCTACATCAATCACACGCTGGAGCCTTTTAAGGACCTGGGTCTTGATCCTCAAAGAGTCAAGAAACTTGCTTCCAAGCTTCATGTACATTCTGCCAATTACGCTGCCATTTTTATCCATACCAGACGTGCCCTTTCCAGCACCATGATCAACTGTCATCAAGATACGGTCTCAGATCAAGCCTGCAACCCTCCCAATCATCCATTAGCTTATGCATTCAAGGACTTCCTCCCAGTTCAGAGTCCCGACCATCTTCGATGACCCTTCAGCGTTTTCACCTGTACTCTGCAGCCTAGTATACCTGCAAGAGGGGAAATCACCCCTGTGAGTAATGGGTCCACCCTGTTGGTGGAGAAGTTTTACTCTATTCGGTATTAAAGTGGCTTTCTTTTCCTAAATCCAATGTGGAGAGTGGTTTTCACGGCCTATGTAGTTTTCTGTCCAATTCTCGACAGGAAGCCGATTTCAGGTCAGCCTGAAGCCATCCTGACCCCCTTTGATTTTTTTGTCTTTGTTTTGATGGAGGAGTTTTACTCGGTACCAAAGTGGCTCTTTTTCCTAAATTAATGTGGGGAGCGGTTTTCACCGCCTGCGTGATTTTTTTGTTTCATTTTTGTGTGCACCTCTTCTCAGTGAGGTTAAAGATCTAAGCTGGATAAGAACTTCAGACTATTAAACCACTATCTGCTGATCAAACTGAATTTGGTTGAGGTGGATGAGTTTAACAAAGCAAATGGCTCAAAATGACGTTCAATCACGGATGACGAATTGGCGGGCCTTCTCAATTTCCTTCCGCTCCTCTTTCTTAACTTGCACAAAATCGCTGTAAGGGAGAGGGTGGTGCTTCCAGCAATCCTTTTGGAAGAACTCCTGCACAAATATCAGTGTATGAGCTCCTCAGCATGGGAATAAGCTTGGTTGCTTTGCAATAAGGTGTGAACCAGTACGTTTAAAAAGGGATATTGAAAAGGGATATGTTAACCATCATATATATGACATTGCACTGCATTTTGCTGTTATTTACGCGTATACAACCTAAGAAACCCCTCAAAACAATGCGTTCAACCAATCCCGGCACGCGACTGACCTTGACCTTGGGTACGTGCTCCTGTACCAGCACCTTGCCCATTGCCTTTGAGGCACCAGCCTGCACAATTCGCATTGTCATGGGCATTGAGGCAAAGAAGTCTGCAAGGTGCTAAATGTAATCTGAGCATTGCCAGCGATATTTCAGGCAGATGTCAAATTGGATGAGTGCGGCAGCACTTAAGCAAAGATAACCTTGTATGACAAAGCATTTTGGCACGGTCCTCTCTCTAATCCTCACTGCACGCTCTTTATTATTAAGCAAGACCTTGGACAAAAGAAAAGGCGTTCACGCCACACGCATACCTTCTCCAAGGCCAGCATGGCCTCTTCGTGGCCCATGTAAATTGCTGTATGGTAAGGTGTGTCCCCCGCGTTGTTGCTGGCATTTACCTGGTATCGTGTACAGACCTTTGTTACAGGTAGAGCCACAGATGTTCAACACATATAACCACAGATGTCATTTTGCTGTTTGCACAAAAATACGAATGTGCATGCGCTAGCAGCCCCCTTTCCTCACCTTGGCACCTTTTTCCAGCAGCAGTTCAATACCCTCTACCCAGTTTTGAAATGCAGCAGCATGGAGGGGTACATTTCCAGCTGCCTCCACCTCGTTAGGGCTGTCCCCCTGAACCTCAATTAGGCGGCGCACCTCTGTATCAACAGATAGTTGTTTGTATGTTAAATAGAATTATTCACAGATCTGTCGTGATGCGTCACTGTGGAATGCAATGCCCTGCTGTAAGTGGCGTACAGATCCAGTGAGTTTGGACATTCCTCCTTGGTTCAACCCTCTTCAAACGAGATCCAGCTATCGAACTTTTGAACCTCTCTCTCTCTCTCTCTCTCTCTCTCTCTCTCTCTCTCTCTGTGTGTGTGTCTCTCTCTCTGGTCCACATGTTTTAGAAGCCAATGCTCTGCAATTCGGCATGCTGCAAAAAAGCAGCGATCTGTGCCTGATCCAAAACTAAGCGCACCTGCAACGCTACGGTTGTTCACAGCCCTCCACAGTCGCATAGGCCCCACTCTCCCTTGCCCGCGCACGCAGCCCCCTCCATCAGGCTTGACCCCTTCTGCCTTGCCCTCCCATTTTGGCAGGACGCTCTCGTCGAGGCTCAACCACCACGGATGTTTTTCCATTTTTTGAATTATTAATTAAGGAAAAGCGAGTGAATGCGAATTTTCCCTCGGACAGGACAACCGGTTCCGGTTGGTGATTTCAAATGGCACCGCACCGGCAAATCTATTTTTTCGTAAGATGAAATAATTCAGCCCAAGACAGTGCCCACGCCTTCCCATTCCTGTTTTTCGCTCCAACCCATTGATTTGTCCTTGGCAGGAGACGCGAGAAGGCGCAGTGTGGCGTACCTCGTATCTCGCAGCCTTCCCTAACTCCAATACCTCTTACTATACCTACTCGGCCTGACAGAGACCAGGCTACACTCCTTTTCCTTGCCCAACTGACCAGCAAAAAGCCCATCAGCCTGACAAATAAGGCCTGTCATGCTAAATCTGGCATGGACAAATCGGATGATTACCCCTGCGGCTCATGTCTGCTTACGCTAGTTCTGTAATTTGTCGTGACAGGCTCAGTCCTCTGTATTGTGTAAGGCCCCCTTTTGGACCCCAACAATTACTGCATGTTGGCTGTCAGTGGCACTATGTACCGTATGTATGCCAATGTTATTCGCTCGTTGCTTACTGAGTGGTGTGTGGCAACTGGTTAGATCCCGGACACCCAATATGGTTGTCACCCAGGTCGTAACACTTTGCAACCCATGTTCATTCTTCGGCACTTACAACATGCTGCACGAACAATTAAACCCAATGGGTCGCCTAGGTTGCATGCTGCTTTCATTGATTTTAAACAAGCCTATGACACCATTCCAAGGGATGCACTAAGGAAACACCTTGGGCGTACTCGCATGCCTGCGCCTTTGTTGTCTGTGCTTCAAGACATGTACAACCGTGATGAGTATGTCTTGTAGGATGGTGATACGACTGCTCGTGTGCATCCAACTCGTGGGGTTAAACAAGGTTGCCCCCTGTCTCCTCTGCTTTTTCCCTTTATATTAATGATAATGATGACATTGCTGAGGGTGTATCAGGGGCTATCACCAGAACCGCGGGTGTGCACGTCTTACACATATTGTATGCAGGTGTCTGACTTTGCTGACTAATGAGCCCCGTGATATGAAAATCATGCTGAGTCGGTTGGCTGTGTATGCTAGGAATAAACATCTTATTGTCAACACTTCCAAGTCCGAGGTTGTGCACTTAAACTCCACGGGTGAAAATGTTCCTGTTTGATGTTGGCGGTGCCACCCTTCATCACAAAGATTCTTTTAGGTATCTGGGCATGGTTTTCTACAGGACCTTGAACATGGCTAAGTCTGCTGAACATGCGGCCCGTCCTTTTCTTGCCTCTGCCTATAGGATACGTAGATTTGTGCGTGAACACGCTTTGGCAGACAGGCCTCACACTTCTTTGTGGCTCGCTAAGACGTATGTTATTCCTGCTGGCATGTATGGTAGTCAAGTATGGGGTACTGTTTTATTGCAGGCAGGCAGGGAGTTCTCTAGCTCGCTGTCTACGCTTCATTTGCATTTTCTGAAGGGCACGTTAGGTGTGAAACGGTCTACCACTAATTGGGCTGTACTCCGAGAATGTGGACATGGCTGAACCGTTGCAATTCTACTGGTTTCGGTCAGCTGTCAAGCTTTTCAATAGTATGCTTAATACCAATAGTGACACTTTGCGGAGGGTAGTCCAGGCTGATCTCAATTTACAGCCTCGTTCAAGTGTCTGCTGGACAACTCAATTGCTGAGCGTTTTTCAGGGACTGCGTGGATGTGAGTTGTATGTACGAGCTGTTCAACCTGGGCGTGCTATTCCCATGCAAGAGTTTACTGCAGATTTGAAGCGCTTCAAATGCTAGCATAGGACGAGAGGTGTTTGGAGAGACGCTGAGTTGGTGGACCCCAACACGCACAACAACACTGGCCACTTATCGTTCTTGGTTTGCCACCCCTTTTTTTAGAAATGAGCATATGCCGATTATGTACCAAGGTATCTCCATCATGATCTGTCCAAACATGTTATGCGCAATATAAGTAGATTCTGCTTGCGTGCGCATACTTTGAAAGTTGAGGCAGCAGCATGGCTTGCAGATGGTTCTTGCGTATGTGACCAATGTCCTGGTGAAGATGAACATGTTCAGAACAAGTTGCATGCTCTTTTATTTTGCCAAGCAAGACCATCGAGTTTGCAAGCTGAGGAAACATTTTTCCTTTCTGTTTACACCTTTTTTTGAGGAATTATCAGCAGCCCAACCACAGTTCAACAAACAACTTGTTCATGATTTCCTTTTGCAGCAGAACAATAGACTTTTTCTTTTTCTTTCTGAGCTTATGGAAATTTGTGGCTGGCCGAGACCAGTCAGCAGCCAATCAGCCAAACAACCTGGCTGAAGGTCACCCCCCATTGTAACCAATGTAACCATTGTTATGTGTAGAGGACCCTTCCTTTTTGTGAACCCCTATAAAAAAGGTCAGGAGGAAAGGTGGAAGAGAAGAACGCCCACTAAATTAGTAATTTTAGAGCTTGTACTTTTAAACTCCTCTACTACTTGCATTGCGTTTTTTCAATGAATAACGAGGAGCCACTAATAGAAAGCACACTAGTGAGAAACAACCCAGTGCAGCCTCCTCACCAACATAACAGCAAGGAGCCGCAAATATTTGGACTAGCACTAGCACAAAACTATGAGACCCTCTATCGAGTAGTTTATCAAGACAACCAATCCTGACAAAACAGTCTTGCAACATCAATATGCTACAAATTTCCTAAGAGACAGGAGTGAGGAGACTGTGGAGGCAGAAGAAGCCTTTCCCTCACAACAAACATGTAACGGCTATTGTACAAGTTATATTCAGCTACATTCAAGCATTCTTGAACAGCATGTCATACACAGCTGCTGACTTGGTCTCGCTGATGCTTCCGGAACCACTGACATGCGGCAAGCGCGCCAGCAGCTTGCGAGCTCCATCTCCTCCACTGCTACCTGGATCACAACATAGGTTCGAGAGTCCAAACATGTTGGCAACTCAATGGCCCAGCATCACACATTTAAAAAGCGCGTGTAAGCTCTGCAAAAAGAGTAGCGGCAAGAACGCAGGACTAGTTTAGGCAGACAACAAACTGACTCATCTATAGGATAAAAAAAAAAGTAGTGGACGTCACGTCAAATTTCAGGGCGGGAGCCCTCAAAGGACCACCCACCCCCCCTACCCCCCAAATACTGCCCCCCCTGGGACGAAAAGGGTAC
>Ga0307942_1001124_pt1 | contig 20798 bp, 25 predicted proteins | sample OrgLakmetagen175_FD_201846 | JGI IMG/M metagenome (GOLD analysis project Ga0307942, IMG submission 201846) | Saline water microbial communities from Organic Lake, Antarctica - #175 | ecosystem: Environmental > Aquatic > Non-marine Saline and Alkaline > Saline | place: Antarctica: Organic Lake... | reverse complement strand
GAAATTCCTCAACACATGTTTGTCCAGATCCTTGTACAAGTAGGAGGGGATAGAAAATGGAGAACCTCTAGGACCACTCTCAGAACTCCCACACCACTTGTGATACGTGACTACTTTCTTGTTTACTGCGCGAGGACATGAAAAATCAGCTTTCCTCCGTACCTTCAAATGTCTGAAACGCAAATCGCAAATGAACTCTTGCATGGGAACCTGCGTGGCTCTCAGCATTTTCTGTTTGAACATTGCACTACTTTGCAGTCCATTGAACGCATTCGAGACTTGAGCAGACCAGCAAGAACTATCAAAAGAGGCAAGATGCAAATCTGCCTTCAGCACACGACGTAGAGTCTCACTGTTGTTGGCACTGGAATCAAGCATGCTATTAAATAACCTAATGGAAGCACGGAACCAGAAAATTTGCAAGGGCTCCTGACCGCACTCTCTAAGCACCGCCCAATTTGTTGTGCTGTTCTTCACTCCAAGAATGCGCCTCAAGGTCGACGCAATGGCTTAGCTGCTTTTATCCTGGCTAACTCTTAGCTTCTCTAGTTTTTTATGTTGAGTGCCTCGCGGTGGTGTAGCTAGATCGGCCCGTTCCTTTTCACTCTTTACTAGCCATGTCCTCCTAAACCTTGTTTTTTCTACGTGGGCACCAAAGTACGCAGGCTTTCCTTCCTTCTTTCTTTCCCATGCTTGACCTTCTCGTACACGTTTTGCCCTTCTTCTCATCACCTTATTTGTCCCCACTATTCTCTGTTATCGCTTCCAGCCTGCCTCTCTTGCTTCCCTTTTATTTATCAACTTTCAGTTTCGTTTCAACCTCGAAGTAGGGAGTTTGCTAACTCCCCTGGACCTATGTAATACGCCATCATCACCATCATTACAATGGGATGCGACCTTCAGCGAGGTTGTGGCAGATCGGCTGCTGACTGGTACCGGCCTGCCACAAATAAATCCATAAGCTCAGTAAGAAAGGCCTGCTGTATCCCTGTTCATACCACCACATGTATCATTATGAAGTATAGAACAGGAGCACTAAACAACCAAAAACATGCTGTATGGTGTCACGCCCAATTGTTGGCAGTGACGATTCGTGTGATTTGGTTAGTTGGTTTTTCAGTTGAGGTTGTTTTGCCTTGTCTCGTGCAATAAGCTGGCGAAGCCAGTTTATTGAAGATAGCATTTTCTGGTTTTGATATTGCGGTCAATTAGCTCAGTAAACTACACAATGCTCAGCCAGATGGTTGAGTAAACTTCCCAGCCCTGGGGAGGAGAGGCGCGGCAGTCGACTAGAGTGTGTGTGGTAAAGTATACGTCAGTGTGTCAAGTAAGTCGGATTTGAGAAACAGCAGAGAAAGAGAGAGAGAGAGATTATCAGGAGAATTGCAGTCTGTAGTGCAGTTCCCAGCCTCTGCTCGAGAGAGACTCGACCCTGGCTTAAAACCATTCTTCAATAAACTAGATTGTTGTGCTGAGTCTTATACTTTGCAGTGATTTGCTATGACAATGGATCATGCAATTTAGAAGCCTGACTTAGCCCCTCTGCCCACATTTAGACAGTGCCCTAATCATCAACTGCTCTAGGTGCCATCATCCGGCTAAACAAAAGAAAAAAGAGAGGAAACATGGAATATATGTATGAACACCTGACTTAGCCCCTCTGCACACATTTAGACAGTGCCCTACTAAATATCGTCTGCTCTAGGTGCCAACTTGCGCATGCAAGGAATGTGATCATCAACAGACACAACTTCTTGGCGTGCAGCATAATTTAAAAAATCATCAGCAAAATAGGCTCCTTAGGGCCGCGCTTTGGCTCCATGGTATAGGCAGCAGCAAACGACTGGCTAGTATGCAACATGGCACGCTTAATTGGTGGCAGTGACGGTTTGTGTGATTTGGTTTTACAAAAAAAGGCCTTCAGTCAAGAAGCGCAATATGTCGTAGCAAATCACCGTCGCTGCAAAGTAGACTCTGCACAACAACAAATATGCAACGAAATTTCTGCATCACGAAACAATTGCAACGAAATTAATTACTGTGTAGACACCTCTACACAACAAGCAGAAAAGGCACACAAACAGCATAGGCTGCTAATGCCTCGCTTACTCGGACACCGTAAAACCCCTCACACCATCCTGCTAGGAGCAACAGGCACCATCTACAGCAACCACACAAGGAACCCATTCCACATCCTCGGAGTTACTGGTGTACATGCCACAGCACTCATGAAGAACTAAGCCTACATGCAATCAGATCCGCAACAAAAATTATACAGATGAGACGAGACATCGAACACAACCCCCATGAATATCTGAGCAATACTCCTGGTGGTGTGCAGGCTTCTGCTTCCCAACCACCTGCTGATCTTTACTGAAAAGGTAAGGTAAGGTTACATCGCTATATATGCCTCTGGGGGGCATCTGAGCGGAAGCTTGGAAAATGCCTGAAACCAAACTAAAAGACTCTAGAAAAAAATAAGGGAAAAGGGCTAGGCACTCAGCCACAAAAGAGGCCACACCAGATATATCTGGTTGGTTCAAGAAAGTCCTCAAACGAGTTGGGCTATCTTCATATTGAGGTGAGAGCCCAGCTGGCGGTGCTGTGTGCGAAAGCTTACAAGATGTTCATGCGGACAGTCCAGGCAGCAAAATGTGTTCCTCATTCTGAACAGAGTGCCAGTCACACTTGTCACAGATCCTGAGCTCATAAGGCCTTCTATTACTGTTATGACACAATCTTTGGGCCAGAAAGTTATGGCCAGAAAGGCAAAGGCAAGAAAGTGCATAGTTGAGATTGTTGGAAATATTTAAGCAAAGGTAGATAGGTAACATAGGATTGTGATTTCTTTTTCTGTCATCCCACCAGCCAGGAGCAGTCCTTAAAGGTACACCAGAATGTGTGTGATAAGACCTCATAGTTCTGCTCATATAGTGATTTTCATGTGGTGTCAAATTGTCAAGCTCTCTCCAGCTCCGGATGATACGTTCGCGCAAAGTGAGCTCAAACTGTTTTAGATGGATAGATTCGCGTATTGCATTCAAAAATTGCTTACACGCAGGGAAATCTTGGAGTGTGTGCAGAACCTGATAAGTCCATGTATCGCTTCTATTTGCAATAAGAAGGTCAGCCTGCACAACTTTTTCAAGAAGAGGATTATTTGAAGAGAGTAAACTGTTCCAGAATCGTATGATGCATCTGAACCAATAGAAAAAGATGGGCATCTGACCTGTTTCGCGGAGCACGCAGTAGTATCAGTACCTTTTTTGACACCCAGGAGTCTTTTGAGGAAGCCAAGATGAAGGACATGTGTGGGGGTGATTTTTGAGGAATCATATGTCAGAGAAGAAGTGGCCCATACTTGACAACCGTATAGACCAGCTATCAAAGCAAAGACCTGGAAAAGCCATAGCATCGCATGTTTGATACCCTTGCTGTCACCAATACTGTAAACTCTGACAATGGCAGACCTGAAGTTGTCCATCTTCTCAGCAGCTGTGAGCATGCTTCCATCACGAGTAAGAGTGATGCCAAGGTATTTGAATTCAGTGTCAAGTTTCGAGGTGTGCTGTCATACGTGAAGGTGGGAATTACAGAGTTACCCCTGCTGAAGAAGACCATGACTTGTTGTTCAGCTTGAGTCCTTTAAAACGTGTATAGTCATAGAATTTGTCCAGTTGAAGTTGCAGAGTTTCAGCCGTGTTTGAAGTGAGGGCAATGCCATCAGCATAATCACAGTGAGGGATTTGAACTAAATCCAGGGCAGTGGCAGCACCACTCTGTACAGTCAAGAATCTGTCCATGTCATTGTTATAAAGGGAGTACAGAAGGGGACTCAGAGGGAAGTGTTGAGGTTATATATCGGAGGTCTTACATCCTATTGGCAAGCCAACGTGTTAGCTTGCCAATAGGATGTAAGACCTCTGATATATACCTCAACAGGAAGCCCTGTTTCAAGCCTCTGATGGGTGCAACCTCCTCAGAAAAATTGTCGCCATCAATGAAAAGGTATAGGCATCCTGTGTACATGGTTGGAATGATATCTCTCAAATACTGCGGCGTCTTATTTTTTTGCAAGCGTCTCCAAAGCTTCTCTCTTGAAACACTGTCGTAGGCAGCAAAGAAGTCCGGACCTGGATCCAGGGAAGTAGTATATACCTTCATTTTTTCTTTTTTAGCACCACTGAAAGGTCCTCTTATCTTTATGCTCCGGGTGGGATGTTATGTGTCTCTGCAATTATCGGGTGGTGCAGAACACAAAACAACATCCTTCCCTTATCCATGCCGGTAGTGTTAACACTATCTGCGTTTTTCTTTTCTTTTATTTTTTTTGTGCAAGCCAAGGCCTTATTAACAAAGATTGATCATATGACATAACCTCTCCTTTTCCTCAGTTTACTAGACCATCTAACAGACTACAAATCTCCAGACTACATCAGACTCTCAAAGTAGGCCTGCTGGGCTATTATTGTATAATAGCTACAGGCACGGACTAGAAACCGGGCTACCTCCCGAGGTTTCTTCAATGTTTTTTCAGGTCCAACACCTGTTCCTTGCAGATCACAACTGCTAAAAGGATTCCATCCTGACAGGACACAAACAAGGAGGAAGGGAACACTAATTTAATATTTAACACAAAACTCAGCAGTGAGCATTGCCTGTGTGAATATCATATAATTTCCCCCCTTACCTCCAGCGAAAGCTGCTCGTCAATTGACAAATATAAAGGAGGGTACGTGTGTGATATGAAGTGAAGATTATTGTTTGGGGCATTCTTCATCATTCGATTCCAAAGGAAGACAGAACACAAATAACCGCTGTGTTGTTGCATTGGCTGTTTTGAGCCTGCTGGTCAGGGCGCCTAGAATAGCAGTTTGAGAACATGTAGACTGAATATTAGAGAGAAGAAGAAACAAACTACGCAGGCAGTGAAAGCCACTCCCCACAATAATTAAGGGGAAAAAAGGAGCCACTTTGGTACTGAGCACCGCAAAGCTCCTCCACCGTGAAAAGGAAAGGAATATAAGCCTCTGCAAAATTTTGATTTTGTGATGGATGCGCCATTTTCCTCCCTTTTCGCAAAAGCTATATTTTGTCTTTCGTCTTAATTTTTATTTATATTATTGAACGCAAGCAAATCGTGCTAAATGAGTTGGAATTTGTATTTTGGGCATAAGAGGTTCCTCATTCTTACAATCCTCTCTTTGGCAGTGGTGTTTTTCTGTGTGCCTGCCATTGTGCACATTGTGAAGCAGAGCGTGGTGAGTTGGGAGCCCACATTTGTGCTCAACAAGTGCTCAAACGTTTCACTATGTTCAAAACCTTAGCCGCCGTTTGCAGCTGCAGAGTACGAGTCAAATTATCAGATTATCTCATCAATCTTCATGTCACAGGTGAACAAGGCCACCGTGTGGCTGCCCTCAAGTCCAAGCTGGGTCGATAAAAGGTGCAACGGCAGACGCATTTCATGTGTGCGTCGCATGCTACTGGGCCAGCTGACGTGTTTAACATCACAGGTTCCGGGGCGTGGGCCTATCCACACATGTGAGCATCTGGCTCTTTAACATTACGAATGTCGATGACATGCGGCAGGGACACAAACCTATAATGGTAAGGGGCGTCCTTTGCTAAGCCTGCATTTATTAAGCTGGATCGCTTCAATCGCGTTAAATTAAGTTTAGAAATGCGTACAATATTAGGGACAGCTTTCTTTGCAAGCTCGACAAGAGCAGCAGACAACCAAACAACGCACACAGGAGCAAGTCGGGCCCTTCCGTTTCCGAAAAATTCGAGCAAAGCTCGATGTGGCATGGACAAACTTGACAAGCGTGAGGTCAAAGGTGATTGATCGGACTGTCAGAAGTCAACTTGCGCCACCTTTTTTTAGGCATGAATCACTACTCTTTGCCCTGAAATCCGTACCTGTCTAGATCTAGAACGCCGAGTTAGATAATGCTAGGAGACTAGAAGATGAAGCTTCCCTCTTTTTCCCCATGTGCTCGTTACAAAATGCGCAACTTTGAATGCAGGAGTGGGCATACTACTTGCCAGACCGCACAGAAGATCAAGCGAGCATGGAAGACATGATCACTACGCTAAATCTCCCCCTGATCGGCGTCCTCGAGCACATCCAGGGCACACTTGGCCATTCCGCAGTTGCGCTCGTCTCGAGCACTGTTTTGGGTCTCATGGAGAAGTATGTGCCTGGGATGTTGCCTGGAAGGCCACACATATAGGATACCTAACCCCACATATTAGACCAGGCTGTTTCCTTCTTGCCTTGCCTTGCCTTGCCTTGCCTTGCCTTGCCTTGCCTTGCCTTGCCTTGCCTTGCCTTGCCTTGCCTTGCCTTGCCTTCCATATTTATCCACCTACATTAAACCAAAGACTATACTCTATTATCTGCTGCTTCCTTAAAACGGTATATCAAGCCGTGGAACCAAGCTTGCTCTGCGTGTATGGTTACTGTTGCTTTATTTTTTGGTGTGTCCAGGCTAGAAGATAGACAACACATGGATGGCATCTTTGTAAAGCGCAGTGCAGCAGATCTTATTTACGGCTACCAGGTATGAGCAAAATTTGCACTGCAAATGAGTGTCTGTCAAAAGGAACAAGTGTTGCTTGCTGCATTTAAATGTGTCCCCCTCGTCCTCCATTGCAGGCCGTGGATATCGGCACACAATGTTGAGTTATGTGCTTGCTTTGAGGTATAAGCGCTGTTTACTTATTTACTTATTTACCCTGGCCCCAGGACCCATTGCTGATGACCCTGGCTCGTCTACTTCCCAAGGAGCTTGTTCCCTTCACACAAGTCTCGCTCCTACCAAACATGACATCCGCGGACGCAGCTTTGCAATTCCCTCCTTCTGTCCACAACACCCTAACCTGGAATGTGCGTGAAGCTTACTATAAACTGTTGGAAGCACTGGTTTGAAGCATGTTTCAGAAGGCGCTTTTGCTGCATGCAAGCTGCGCATTAGAACACACCTACCACCAGCTCATCGACTTGTTTCTACCATAGTCTCTACAATAACAACATGCTGTCCTCGTTCATGGGCATCTTTTGCCCACCAGAGATGAATCCCTCACACAAGAATGACGTTACACTTTTGATAATCAGGTGGAGTCAGATAAGGGAGTGAATCAGGTCACTGTTTGGCCTTGCAAAGAGGACGTGATGGGCTCAGACGGTCTGCAGTTTCCGCGTGGTGTGAGTACCTGCACACTGCACACTTGCTGGTAGTGCGTAGGGGCGTTTTTGATATGCATATCTAGGCCCACACGTCTGATTATCTTCAAACGGCTTGATACCCTGCCCTGGTCGTTCCTGCAAAGCAAATTGCCCCAATGAATTGCAAGTAAATGCAGTATTTCATCAAGACACCTTCATCATTACGCACACACTGTTCCCCTTGCAGCTACACACACCAAAGACACACACACACACGCACACACACACTCTCTTTCACACACACACACACACGAACACACACACACACACACACACACACACACACCAAAGACACACACTGTTCCCCTTGCAGCTACACTCCTCTGACCGCCTCCGTGTTTGGGTTCCAGAACTGTTCCGTTCTTATGTGCTTCTTGGCAGCAGCAAACAGCGTCTGAACGGCTTGAGCCTCCTGCGTTTTCGTGTTGTGAGTTTTTGACCAGTGCTGATTAAAATGGGTAGAATAGTCACTCGATCATCAGATGCTCGATCATCAGATGCTCGATCATCAGATTAATTTAAGTGCATGTTCAAATACTGTGATGCCTGCATTCTGAAAGGCTGTAATAAAAACAACACTCGTCATCAACATTGCAGAAACATGTCTTGCTTGTCTTCCTGTGGGTTCAAGTGGCTCGTTCACCTCCAATTGCCTCAATCCTCTCAATTTCATACAAACATACAAACATACCCTTGCGTGTTGAGGTACATCCGATATATACCTTAACATTGCGTGCATCCTCAGGACCCAGTGCAAAAGAAAGCTGATCCTTGCAGAAACCAGCAAATGGATGGCCTGAGCAACATTACAGGTGTGTGTGTGTGTGTCATACTGCTAGACAGCTAGTGGGATTGTTAGTAAAACACTGGTAAAAGTAAAACTTATACCTTCCTGCTTCAAACATGCTGCTGCCTGATCTAGACTCGTGATTATTGCCAGTGAATCGTCATGATGCAACACTAAAATGTTGTTTTGTTTGCATGCAGCGCCCATGGTCGTAGGGCCAACAGGCAATGCCAGTCAGGTACGTGTTCTTGATTTGGAAAGTAGCATAAGAAAATAGACAATAAATATCAGGGCACGCTACTATTACTCAACAAGCTGAATTTTGAAGAGAGTAGCATTTGATAGCAAAGAGAGGAGAGTCGTGCCAGCCATGATCTTGAAAATAATGCATATTGTTCAATAAATTTGCCTTTGCGCGGCACAGGCTTGGGGGCCCCCACTTCTGCTGTCAGATCCGTTTTTCTGCGGGGCTGATCCTTCCTTGCGTGACGGCATAGAGGGACTTCCTCCTTGCCCTGAACACGAAGGCATACTCGATACTTTCCTTGACATTGAGCCAGTAACAGGCAAGAAAATAACTCTCGTCTTGCAATGAAACAGGTAGCCGGTTCCTGAGACCATGCCTGCAGCTATTATATCAATAGTAGCCCAGGGCAACCTTGAGAGTCTGATGTAATAACTGGAAAGTCTGTTATAATCTGTTAGGTGATCTGGTGATCTGAGAAAAGGAGAGGTTCTGTTACATGTTGCATTTCCTGCCAGTTTGAGCATCGAGCAACTGTGCGTGTTCTACGCGCAGTCTTTGCACTTTGCATGTAGATATCTCCTTTGAACCCATTCTCACAGCCTACTGTCCTTGACATTGAGCCGGTAACAGGCAAGAAAATGTATCTTGTCGCATTTCTGCTAGTTTGAGCCTTGAGCAACTGCGCTTGTTCCAAGAGATGCACAGTCTTTGCACTTTGCATGTGTATATCTCCTTTGAACCCATTCTCACAGCCTACTTTTGTATACACATGAAGCGCCTCCCTTTTGTATACACATGAAGCGCCCCCCTGCAATTCAACTGTAATGGATGCGGCTTACATAGCCTGTACAACCCTGCACATTAATGAGGGTTGGCTAAAGCACCGTATACGACTGTATGTATTGACATTTCCTTGCTAAGAATGCCATGTTGTTTACACCATGAACAAGGAAAGTTCCAACAAGTCTATGGATCCCAGCATCCTAAGCACCTGTCACTCCATTTCAACTTTCCTGCTTGCAGGCATTCCTGTACGTGTGTCAAGGGCAGCAATGATATCTTCTCAAGTCACTGCGGCAGCAAATGCTCACATTGAAAGTCACCGGCTCAGATCCCTCCCCTCTATGCCCTTGCTCATGATGCATGAGCACATCACTGCTCCTGCTCCTGATGTGCACCTACTTGCCCACGCACTCACAGGGTAGGTGCATTTTTTTTGCACGCTGTTCTTTAAACGTGGCTCCGCAAACGCTTGAGCTTTAATCGTCACATAACGTCAGATCAACACTGCCTGGAGCATACCGGATTATTCCCTGGATTTTACAAATTTACGCAATTCAGACTGTATTTATAGTTGGTGTTTAACAATAACAAATAAAAGCAGTTTGCCCTCCATAATGCTGAATAGCAGCATTCTGCGGCGTGTCAATTTGGATCTGATTGCTTTTTGTGTAAAAATTGCAGGCTAACTGTCTACTGTAGCTAGCTTCCACCCTACTTTCTGCTCTTTCCTGTCTTATGCAGAGCTTTTGTTGTCACGTTGCTCGCTCGCCTGCTGCCCTTAGTAGCTATTGGTGCCATGTGTGTTCGTGCCTTGGTATTACCACAACTGCTACAATTTCGTGGAAGTAAAGAAAGGTGAGGGTCTACAAGCTATAGGATCAACCCTTGATGTGTCCAGATTTATCATAGGCTTGAGCAGCCAAGCAGGCACAGAGGCTCCACTCCTTGAAATAATTTAGGCCGCTTGATGGGAAAAGTTGGCATCTGAACACATGAGCAATGCATCCTCAGACTCACTTGCTTGTTTGTCGTGGCTGCCAATTGCATGGCAAATGACTGACAAAGCTCTTTACTGCATCTGCAGGACTGGTTTTGGAGTGAGGGAGGAAATTGACGAGGTTGAGAGCATTGACCAACAGCTTGGCTGCGGTTAAAAACGCCACTCACACCACTTCATTAGACTGGAAAGGTTTGCTTTCAAGTATAGCCGAATTTGCAAGCCACCAAAACTACTGCTCAAATCAAGGCAATTTATGCAATTCATGGATTCTAGACGCTTGTGTGTCACGATGTGTCTCGATGTGTCACGATGTGTGTGTGTCACGATTCTATTGGCAGGGAATTCATCAAGTATACGGTCATATACGGCATACAAATACGGTTCTGGCCAACCCTACACAGAGCAGAAATACCAGCAACTAGCCTCAGCCATCTTCTACAGAAACCAGTCAGCAGGGACGTCAACCTACAGAAATGTTTTGTCGTTCTCGTTGACTTTTTATCTTTCTGGCTATGGTGCAGGAGTTTTACGGTACCCGGTTCCAAAGTGGCTCCTTTTCCTCAAGTGGTTTTCACTGCCTGCGTAATACAATTTGGCAATTTATGCGCATTCATTACAAGTACCATGTACAATGTACAATGTGCAGATGCATTGCACACCCGATGTAACTGTCCTTTAATGCCAAATGCAACGCCTTCTGGATGTTAGTGATGAGGTGGATAAAGGACAAGGAAAAAGTAAAATTACACAATAAATAATAAATTGCGTACCGCAGATGTTTCTCCCTGCAACCACCCCCAGCCTCGTGCAGACATCCAAGCCCTGTAAACCTTACATGAAATATTGGTTCATAAATTGCCACAAAAAGAAGATTTTACCAACTGCCTCGAGGAGCACAAACTGAATATTTAATCGGCGCGGTAACGATTTCACAAATTATTTATTAATCATTGCTTACTAGACTCTCTGCTGTGGCCTTCCTCTCCTTCTTCTTTCCTTTTAGACAGCGACTGCTGTTCCTCCGAGGTGCGAACACCCACCCACCAGCCCTCCTGACCTTGCGTGTATTGCTGCATGCTTCATCGCTGACCCTAGAAGCAGCGCTGTTCCCGACGACATGCGAGATACATTCACACACGAGTGCCCGCCTCGATCAAATCTGCTGCTAGCTCATGTTGCCACCTTGTCCTATTTCTGCCGCGTTTCTTGTGAGCATGATAACATCGAAGCTTGTGACGAGGGGGAGAGGAAGAGAGGGACCGAAAGAGTGTATATTTTTCATTTCGAGGCATTGCCCTATGTCTTGAAAATTGCAAACTCCTAAAAAGAAGCCATGCATACTCACTACACTTGCTTGTGCATGCAGAAGCCAGGTCCCGCCCACGATGCTTGGGTTCAAGAGCCTCTTCTTCCTCTCCACCTGCCTATTGGCATCTGCAACGAACTTTGAGTCACCAGGAACAGGAGGTAAGCCTTTTCTCGAGTATGCTTGCAATCACGAGGCACACTTGAGGAGAACTGTGCGTAATGCAAAGCACGAGGCAACTCCTCTGTCTCCTCCTAGCAACTGTGCAGCAAAACGCTGTTCCTAAGCACCCAACCGGTCAGTCAAGGCTCTTAAAAGCAAGCCTCTCACGCACACTCCAATCTTTGCCTCGTTCTTCTTTTCCTTGCAGCCATCCCTTTGCCTGTCCAATCTCCTTTAGATCAACCAAACTTCATCGTCCCAAACTCTGACCCTACTGGTGTTTGGGGCCGCATCCAGAAGCGGGTACGTCGTGTCTCTGTCTGTATCAATATGTGCCAACTATGTGTGCTTGTGAACTGGGTCTGCACATGCACGCAGGCAGCGTTGTTATACACACACAAGCTTGCTCAGATATGCTGGACACCAAACGCACATGCTTGTTCCCACGCACTTGACTCTCCCAAACTTGCAGCTATGGGATGACGTTTTTAACAGCGATACACATTGGGTGTGCCCCAGACCCTTTGAGGACAGCACGGTTGACCTCGGGAACGGACAAGTGATGAACACGTGCGCATGCACGCCTCAGCGCTTTGCTGGACCTGACGTTGATCCCCGTGCATTTTGCATCACCTACGAGAATGTAAGCTGCTTTTGCCATGGGATCATCATGCAGACCTAGTGCTACTCCTTTAGCAAGGCAAACACATTGTTTTTGGAATGCTTAGGAGTTGCATGCTGTGGCTTGCAATACTCTGAGGACACGGTGCATACTTTGTGCACATTTCTTGACTGAGTTGCTCGGCAATTTTTACGGCCATAAAGCAAATTTGCACCTCTGCAGTAGCCAGAACATTTTGTTTAGAAAAACACCTATTCCCACAGGTCTGCTGTGGATCACGGTCACGCAAGCATGGCACGCTGTCTTTCCATATGTTAATTGACCTGCACTGTTTTGGGTGCTGCTCCTTCCCACAGGTCCGCTGTGGATCACAGTCACGCAAAGCGTGGCGCGCTGTCTTTCATGACGCTGGAACCTATGACCAGTGAGTGGCTCTTAAGACCAGCTGTACGCTGCGGATTCTGCATTGACTTCTGCACAAGTTAGATATGGCGCTGCGGCTCCTGTAATGACTTCTGCACGAGTTAGATATGGAAATATGCAACCAAGCGAGCAGCAATCCTTGACCTGCTGGATTCTAAACAGTGTCAACGATTGCGCATCTCTGTCAGCTTCTAAGCTAATATACTGACGGTTAATGTGAATTGATACTTGCTGCATTTCTACACAAAAATAGTTCACTAATCCAAGTTCTACACCAACACAATGAAATGCATTGTGCAAACTTGCGTGATCAACGAAAGCTGCCCTTATAATCACGCCCCACCTCAACAAAGCTGCTGCGTAATTAATGTGAAAGAAGTACGTTTTGTGATTATTTGCCTGTCAGGAGCACTCACAAACTGCTGAAAACCATCTATGCAGCTCCACCGGAGAGTTTGGTTTGAACGGCAGCCTTGAGTTTGAGCTGAACAACGACAAGAACAGTGGCAACGAGCTCGTCCAAATTATAAGCGTCTACCGCGATATCTTGGAGAGCGAGGTGGAGACCTTGGGCAAGACAGAGCGTGGAGACGCAAAGGGAATGGCTGACATCATTGTGCTTGGAGGTAGGCATGTGCATGGAAAGGTTCTAAGCATGATCTGATTTCTTTAAAAGGCGACACTCACCATCAACGTGCAGTTTTTGGTCTGAAAGGCATCCATTTTTTTGTGCACACAAGTTAGCTGGAAACACATGATTGAAGCCACTGTTGACCCCTCCTCTGCTCGTAAATGACCATGGCATGTTGCATCCAGTCTTTTTCAGTTGTTGACTCTTTCTTGCATCACACGTGCACAGGCATCTTGGGCATCTACGGCTGTGGCCACTCTGGGTTTGCCTTCAGCCCTGGACGTGTTGACGCAGTGGAGGCTGACCCAAGCAACCTTCCCAGTCCACTGGAAAGCGCTGAAGTCATGGTCAGTGGGCCTTACCTTTTTGCATCAGATTTCTGTGGACTGTTTTTCTTACCCTGGAATAGTTGCGTGATGGTGAAAAGGTCAATGCATTCACGCAGCAAGATCTCAAGCGCCTGCAGTAATGCTGTGTGAAAGGGTGGTTTGTGGAAGCCTTCCCCAGCAATAGATGAGGTGAGCAGGATCCAGGATCAGTAATGTAGTGATGTAGTTGCCATGCCACAGCACATGCGCCATAAAGGTCAGACACTTGAAGCCTGTTAGAAAGAAACACCAAAACAATCATTTCCTGTAAACTAATTTCTGAGGCCTGTGCCTATCTACTTTAGTGAAACAGAGGAATGGCTGATACACCTAATCCTTTGTGTTCCTGCAGTTTGGAAAGTTCACACGCATGGGCCTCAACAAGGATGAGACCACAATACTCATGGCTGCCGGTCACACTATTGCGAGCGGCCTGGAGGGAGCTGCCTTTGACAACACACCCCACAAGTTTGATATGAACTGGTTTGGGGTGAGTACATTTGGGGAGGTGCTGCGCAGCAATTTCTGCTGGGCATTTTGTACCTAGAAGCGTACTCGTCACTTCCCCTGGCAGTCGTGTGGTTGTTGTCTTAATACGCGCATATGCACATGTATGAAGAAGGGCACACAAAGCATACTCACATAGGTGTCTCATCTCTTGACGATTTGCAGGAAACCTTGGCGGCATTTGGTCAGGCTACCACCGACCGCTTCGCCCCAGCAGCATTCACTGTCAACACAGACGTCCATCTTGTAAATGACCCTGAGACAAGAGCAATCATGCAAGCCCACGCATCTGAAGCTGACGGCAAGGCAAAATTCTTGGAGAAGTTTGAGAAGGTATGTGTGTATGTGTGTGTATGTGTGCAAGCAGCTGTACAAGTAGCAAGCAATTACCAGATTGAAAGACGTACCCAGCAAAAACAACCTGAAGCAAGAAAACAATTGAATGATAATTTTACATTTAAAAGTGAGTTTTTATTTCCTTCTCTTCCTTTCTCTCCTTTCAGGTGTTCCACAAGATGGTGTACTTTGGCCAATCGAGATGTTCTGCCGCAAAGGAGCTGCGAGATGCCCAGGAGTTGTGAAGGGAGAGCAATCTTGTTAAAGTGTATGTGATCTGAGGGGTAGTGTTTGTTGTATGTGGATATGTATGTTGGGGATGGTGTTTTGGGGAGGGAGATTAATAATAAGATTTGTATTTATTTATATAGTGTATATTTAAGGAGTTTATTAAATTCATTGGATTTAATGGCAGCAATTTACTGTAAAAGAGACAGGTTTGAAGGTTTCAAAGTCTGATTGATTACAGATTTTAGATGCTTTTTCAACACCGCCTTGATGAAATAGGCCTTGAAGGAAGTTGACATTCCCCCTTGACCAAATCCCTGGTTAATGTCCCTTGTCTCTAGAGAACCTGCTTTTATGTTTTGCCCTTCAAGAGAAGTTCCTGGAATGAAAGGAGGACCATCAAACCCCTCCCACAAATCCCTCTCGCAAATCCCCGCACATGTGCAAATTCTTAGGCCCATGCCATCACACCAACTCCCTCCTGGAGCAGTTTACAGACGGCCACTTCCCGTACATACCTAAGATGTGCAGATTATTGCTTCCAGTAAAAAAAACCAACAGCATACACCACGACCCCTACCCCTCTGCACTAAGCAACGAAAAGACTCCTGGCCTTAGCAGTGTTAGGAAGCTATCTAGCGACGACCTTCACCAAACCCCACAAACAAGACCCCAAGGTTTAACGAGCACCCTGAGCCAACCTAGTTCTGACAAAGCAACCCAACACAACTCAAGTCCAAACCTGATTAATTTGAAAGTACACTGACAGGAGCCCTAAAAAGGAGGGCAAGACATCAGTGTCCCCCAATCCATTGCCAAAGCAATCCTCCAGTCACTTCTTATTGGCAACAAACCTGCAGATGCTCTAGTTCAAAAGTCATTTACCATCCACTCCAACGTTGCTGATACCTCTATCAGAACAGCAAGGACTGAAATAAGGACTGAAATAAACCCCTTCCTCAATGTGTACTAGCTTCTAGGTGGAGGCTTAGAAACAACTGAACCAAAACCCAAACTTGTCATAACACAGCCCAGCCATCTCATCCAAAGCTCTGGTACATATCCAGTAATCGTGTACATTGCAAAGCACAATGCAGCTCCTCTGTCTCCTCCTAGCAACTGTGCAGCAAAACACTGTTCCTAAGCACCCAAACAGTCTGTCACAGCTTCTAAAACTAGCCTCTCACGCTCCATTCCCTTGTTCTCGTTCTTCTTTTCCTGCAGCCATGTTTTGCCTGTCCAATCTCCTTTAGATCGTCCCAAATTTTGACCCTACTGGTGTTTGGGGCCGCATCCAGAAGCGGGTACGTCGTGTTTCTGTCTGTATCAACATGTGCCATCTATGTGTGCCTGTGAACTGGGCCTGCACATGCACGCAGGCAGCGTTGTATATTCACACAAGCTTGCTCAAATATGCTGGACACCAAACGCTCATGCTCGTTCCCACGCACTTGACTCTCCCAAATTGCAGCTGTGGGATGGAGTTTTTAGCAGCGATGCACATTGGGTGTGTCCTAAACCCTTCTTGAACAATATCCAAACACTACTCTCAGGCATTCTTGTGGTATGCACATCTGCCCAATTGATGCACAGCTGCCCTCTGCGTGTTTTTATACTAGTAGTACGGAACTCTACAGGCAGGTTTTACGTCCCTAGTGCCCGCAACAAGGCCAACTAACAAGGCCCATCCACGAGGCAAACAGGAATTCAATAGCAAACATAAGAATGATCCCCACCCATGACTTGGCACTGTGACAAAAAAACAAGAGTGCTTTGTAGGGTGATCAAATTCAAACCTCAAAAGGTTCCCCAGGTACAAGAGTGCCCTAAAGAGAAAGAAGAAGAAAAAACTACGCAGGCAGTAAAAAACACTCCCCACATTAATGAAGGAAAAGGAGCCATTTTGGTACCGAGTACCGTAAAGCTCCTCCACCGTGAAAAGGAAAGGAAAAATCAATGGGGATCAGGAGGGTTGCAGGCTTGGCCTGAAACCGGCTCCTGATGAGAGTTGATAACAGTACTGGTGGAAAGGGCACGTCTAGTACGGACAAGTTTAGCAGCGAAGTTCACAAAGTGCACATGGAGCTTGGAGGCAAGCTTCTTAACTCTTTGAGAATCGAGACCCAGTTCTTTGAAAGGCTTCAGAGTGTGGGTGTTGTAGATGGTACCGCCCACACCCAAAAGGATGATGCGGAGAGTAACGGAGGCTCCTTGGAGAATGTTGCAAAGGTCTTTGTGCTGTTCCTTTGCGGCGTTTAGCTGGTTCTGAGGTCTGGTGTCCTCACAGTACTTGATCTCGACGAGGTGGATGTCGCGCCAAGTTTTGTTGAGGTCTTTAGGTGTACTAGTGGCTGTCGGTGCTGCTGAGGTGCTCCCAGTCTCCCTCAATTGCTCCCTGCCACTTCGAAGAACCCACCCCCCTAGTACATTAGTTTGTCGTTTTTGTGTTTTTGCAACGCTGGGAGTAACCAGCACAAAATCTGGGCGGCTGGAGGTAAATCTGTCTTTATCTGGGAAGCGGGGTGGGAAGAGCCATTGGGGAACAATTCTACTTTCAGCTGTTTCAGGAATCTGGAGATTTTGCATGGCCATCCGTTCGTTGCTGCCTATATCTTTGGAGACAACGCATGATCCTAAAGAGCCTGTTTTGCTGATAGCCTTAAAGATCATGCGGCATGCTAAGTTGTGTCTTTCGGTGATCATGTTCCTTATTTGTGTGTTGGCACCCAGAAAGGATGTGCAGGGCACTATTTACTTGTGGGCAGAGGGGGCAAGTTTGACTTGTTGAGAGTTTGAACAATACCGCATGCTTTTTATTATATAGGGTGCCTGTTCTATATTGCATAATGATACATTTGGTCTCAAAGAGGACATTGGATGATGTTAGGTAAGCATTGCTAGTGGCTCCGTTGGCAATGCCGTCCTTGATGAGGGTCTGGTAGTACGCATGGTAGTTCGCTTCAGTTTTGGCATTTCCCAGTTTATAGAGAAGATGCATATGTGCTTGAAGGGCGTCACGGTGGTTTGGTAGGTACCAGAGCTTTTGGGGAGGAGATGGGCCATGTTTGTTGTATGGGTATGAATATGAGTTTGTGTTAGGTATTCTATGTCTTCTTTTGCAAGCCAGTGGATGTTGTAGAAGGGATTCCCCTCAGGGCCTGCTGTTTTGATGGAGGTGTCTGCAATGTCGGAGTAGGTGGTGGCTGACTTTTTAGCAAGGACGTCGGCATGTTCATAACCGATAATACCGGCATGGGACTTTACTTTGAAGAAGTGGATGGACGATGGTGATTGGCGGATTGCTTTAGCAATGGATTGAAGGACATCTCCTTGGATGTGGTGGGGATGGAGATTCGGGTGTGAGAGCTGCTTTTTGATTTGGTGCAGTGATGTAAGATGTAAGGCTGTCTGTGGCTAAATGTGAGTAGCCGTGTATGACTGCAGCTGCTATAGCTGCTAGCTCTGCACGTGAGATGGTGTTGGTTATACCCATGCCTTTTGGGCTTACATAGTGGGAAACATTTAAGTGAGGGTGGTATACGCCTGATCCGGTGTCTTACCCTACTTCATTCTTTTGGAGGCTGCCATCAGTGTAAGTCCAATCTCGCCAATTTTTTACCTTACGGGTTAGGTTTTGGCTGGAGCTGTTTTGGGGTGCTTCGTCAATATTACAATAATCATGAGGTTGGTCAGTGCTAATCAGCAGGGCACTTGTTTTATCTGGGCCTTTTGAGGCTTGAGGGTGATCATTGGGTAGCTTATTAAATTTGTTGAGTCCTGAGTGTTGTCCGGAACCTAAGGCTGTTTGATAGGGATGGTTATGTATGTTTTGAATTCCCCACTTTGCCTCAGGGAATTCTTTGGCAATTTCTTTTAGCCAGTCTTTGTTGTGAGCATTGAGGCAGACCTTGCCCTTGGTAATCCATATGGCAACTATTTGCAATTCCCAGGAGTGTTTGGAAAGTGGTATTTGTATGTTGTTCAAGAAGGGCACTTTCGCATACTGGAGTTGGTTTAATGGGATGGTGCCCAGGAATTTACACATGTGTGGGTATTTGCGGCAGAGTAATGCATAGGGATTTGTGATCATATCTTTATTCCATGAAGGGAGGAGCATGAATGTGGCTGTTTCCTCTGTGCTGACAGCAGCAGAGTAGATGGCGTGTCTTTTTGCTAAGAGCATGGTGTTTTCATGGTAAATGGGATGGCAGATGGAGAACCCAGAGAAACGGGAGGAGAAGGCCCTCGGGAGGAGAAGGCCCTCAGGAGAAGGTCCTAATTGCTTTGACCTTGAAATTCTGAAATTATGACAAAGCGACCCGACACACCTCCAAGTCCGAACCTGATACGTAAAGATGGCGTGACTGGACATACACTGATGGGAGTCTTAAAAATGCAAAAGAAGGGCAAGACACCGGATCAGGTGTATATCATGCTCACCTGGACGTATTCAACTGCGTGAACCCAAGAGGCGTGGGTATAACCGACACATCTCGTGCACAGCTTGCAGCTGCAGCAGCCGCAAGCACTCACGCTACTCCCATATAGCCGCTTGTGGCCATACATCTCGTGCACAGCCTTGTTAGTTATAACCACGCTGCACCAATCCACAGGCGCACCGGCTGATGCTGCTGCTGCTGCTGCTGCTATGCCCAGCAGATCACATCACATATTTGGGCTTTTAAATTTTTGGGACCCTGCCTGACCTAACAGTTTATATCCAGACACAATGTAATGCTCCCCCCCCGCTATCAATTTGACTTGGTTAGCCCCCTACTCGCCGTTCTCATGATCTCAGTGCGTGGTGTGGCCAAAACGGGACATATTAAAATTGAATATATTGAATATTTTAATTACACGATTCGTGTGCATTGCCTCAGACTGTGTGCAGCTCGTGTGTAGTTCGTAGCATCGTAGCATCGCAAACTAAATTAAATATTTATCTGGTCATTGTGAGAATCCACAGGCGGAGGGAAGTTGCCTCGCTTGTATCGCCTTTGCGAATGATGTGGAGCGAGTGAGGAAGTAAAACGGGAGAGAAAAGGAAGGAGAGGGTGGAGGAGGTGTGCAGGTCCTTTCATCGTCGCTTGATTTCCTTTTTGGGCTTCGTTCCGCCTTGGGCACTACAGGTGAGCAAATTTGTGTCCATCCCTTGTGCTTGTGTGGGAGGTGAATTTTCCTCCAGGGTTGCTTGCCCCTGTGCGCGCTGCGTGGGGGGCTTCTCTGCGCGCGTTCTGTTTGCTACCGAATGACGACCTCTCCACCCCTTCCCCCCCTGTGTGCAGTCCTGGTACACTCCCTTCGCGCTCTCAACCCTGGGGTGAATGGGGCGAGGCCTTCACCTCTCCCTGGGCCCGCCCGTGGAGACTCCACCGCTTGACGAGCTTTTTCTCAACCCACAGGTCGGTCTAATTCATGCTGGACGCTATTGCTCAATGCGGGGTGTGGGAAAGGAGGGGAGGGCACAATGGGTGCAACTGTGCAGTGTCAAAACACACGCGGGACCGGAACGCGTGCAAAAACAAGGGTGTTGGCCTCCTCTCGTTGTGCGTGCACAGCTGAGGCCGTGTCATCAATGAACAGTCAAAGGCTCCAGCTCGTATTGCTGCGTGTGGCGCTTGTCAGCCGTGTGTGCGTAGCACAGGCACAGTGTACGGGGCACGACGTCGAAGCATCTTGCAGGATACCTGAAATCGTGTAGTCAAGGCTGGTGCAGCGCCACAACGCGAGCCACTGTTTGTGTGTGCGTGCGTCTTTTACTGTATAGCCTGCAGAATGTGGCGTTGCACAAGCGGCAAACTGACAACACATAGACACACACACACACACACACACACACACACACACACACACACACACACGCACTATTATCAATACTCAATGTTTTTTTTCGGCAGCTGCACAGCTGCATCACGCTCTACTCTGCTGACTCCCCGCTCAACCTGCCCTCCTCCTCTGCCTTTGCACCTACAGATTTGGCGTGCCACTGGGCGCAGGCCTGTGCAAGGCCTCCATGCTCCCCCCCACCTCTACATGTCTGCAAACTCCCTCACGCCTGCCCAGCAGTCCAGCCAATTCAAAGCTCTCCAGGCCCAGGCTTTAGGCCTGGACTTGGGTGCGTGTGTGGCCCCTCCATCATCCCGCCAGCCCCCCCCCCAGGCCAACAC
>Ga0307942_1001122_pt1 | contig 20810 bp, 22 predicted proteins | sample OrgLakmetagen175_FD_201846 | JGI IMG/M metagenome (GOLD analysis project Ga0307942, IMG submission 201846) | Saline water microbial communities from Organic Lake, Antarctica - #175 | ecosystem: Environmental > Aquatic > Non-marine Saline and Alkaline > Saline | place: Antarctica: Organic Lake... | reverse complement strand
AAGGTAGATGGGAAATTGATGTATAAAAAGCTCCTCACACATTAACAATTGGTCCGTTGACGGTCTATCTAAGCCAGGGCAGCCCTCGCTCGACCCCCTGTCTCGGCTGGTCCGGTATGCACCAACCCCCCCAGGGACCCGGTTCAAACCCCCCTCCACGGACCGGTTGCGCACCGTGAGACCTAACTGCTCTCCCGCAAGAGAGCCCGAAATCGAAGTTCCATTCTTCATGTGTAAGTGAATGCAATGATTTATTAAAACAAGGCTCCAAAAGGATATAGGTTTCAACCGTTAGGTATTGGTGTTTCCATGCTCACGCTGAGCTTCCTGCCAGCCGTGCTAATTTGCTGGTGTGAACCCATCAGGTCACCCCAAGGATAAGTTGATACAACATGAAACTAAGGTCATTGCACAGGGAGGCAATGGTTGGTGAGATCTTGAAAGTTCAGTCATTTGAAGAATAATTGCCAATCTTAGAATGGGTCCACTGAACCCCTTCACATCTGATTTTAGGCTGTCGTTTATGCTCTATAGGTGATATATCGGTGGCTTTTTGGGGCGTGGAGGCTAAAACTAAGATCAAGGCCGTGCTGGTGGTGTTATGCGTCCAGCGTGATGAAGGGAAATAGTACTGAGGTGCCAGCGCCTAGAATACCTCAACCGGTGGCTAAATACTTGTGCATTTTGTGCCAGATGCCAAGGCTGCACGCTCGTCCAAGCCAGCAGGGTCGTGCAAAGCAACCCAAACCCCATCAGTTGTTACATCTTGAAATAAATGCTGATTTGCTTCAATTAAGGAGCATGTGTAAACACTAACGGTAGACAGGAACGAGTCAAAGTTGAGAAAGGTTTATGAAGCTTTGATTCTCACATTATGGCCTGGAAATATTTACCAAAGACTATTTGTTGAAACACTGCTCTAGCCCTACCCTTGTCTAAATTTCAAAGCGTTCTCCTACTTCTAAAGGACAAGAAGGGGAAGCAGGCTTATTACGAAGGGAGTGTTGTCAAACAACCAAACCACAAATAAACATTTTGCCCTTTTTTGCTGAATTCCTGTTTTGAATATTCTGGGTGTATGTGCTATTCAGATAATTTTCATGTGTTATCCGTTTGTCATCACTCATGGCAGCACTTTATGTGTTTTTTTGTTTCAAATTGGCGTACCCTTCCTACCTCTGCAATAATAATGATCCTTGTGAGTGCAATATAAGGAGCTATCTAATAGTATTTCTCGTGAGTTGAAGGGATGCTCTGATTAAGCTATCGTTTTACAACCATCATAGCCTTCACAATCTGTTTTGCGTCAAAGACACGTGCCAGAAATAGTGCTTCTTGCTATTGCCTGTTTCATTAACAAAAGTACTTGGATCACAGTCCGTACCCTGATTATTACTGATCACATAAACTGCTTATCAGAGCATATATCCACAACATAATCACAACTGCTGGATCACCCTGCTCATCATACTCTCGATAAATGCTGCATCTAGACTTTCAGGAGAGGTTTTGCCGGTATCCCTTCTCCAACCCTCATACGCATCAGCCACGGCTCGAACGATTCTGTCCACGCTGCTGCTGTCCAGGTCATCCTCCTCTATCTTATCCAAGGCAAACTGCAGGATTGGTTTAAAATAAAGTGAATCCTTTGTGAAATTTAGGTCGACCAGCAAATGGGTCAAGTAAATAATATGGCAAAAGGGTAAAGCCAGTTTTCTCATCTGACTGGTGCAGTGCAGCACCCAAAAACTTAAAATGCTAGCTGCAGATCTTGTTTAGAGTAGTATCTAGCAGGCGCATTAAAACCCACCTTAATCAACTGCGTGTTGCTCATTGCGGACAATACATCTGCGATATCGTCGTCAATGCTGGGCTGTCCTGCTGGTTCCTCTGCGCAGCAAGGTGTTGCACAGAAAGGTGTTGTTTGGTGTTGATTTGTTCTCTGCACTCTGTCGGCAAGAAAACCACTGTAATATCAATCTTTAGGCTACACCAAACACGAGTAAAAATTTGCAAGTGTAATGGCATCATGTACAACTCTCCTGCAATCTTTTTGCTTGACTTGTCTGCTGGCCGCCTTTGCTTGCTTGCACACTCAACACACCACAGTACAGTCCAGTGTCTCTGCTTCAATGATTTTACCCATTGAAAGCCCTCCCTCTTTTTAATTTCTTGGTGGATCAGGTATATGAAATGTAAACACGTGCCCACACCCATGTGCTGAGCCACTTGACAATGGGGGGAGACAAGCCTGTACCTTTTTGGATTCCTATCCACTCTTTGCCCGTGCATTGAAACTTTCAGCATTTCTCCAGTCCAAGCATGCACCAATGATACTCAGACTACCATACCTCATACCCAGACGCACCTGCCATCCGCAGCTTTATCACTACTCTGTCGGCCATTTCTGAAAAGAATGCAGCATCGAATTGGTCTGGCATCAACTTGCCGGTGTCCTCCCTCCATTCGGTGTATGACCTGCCAATGGCCTGCAAGAAAATTTTGGAATGATGGTTGATCACTTTGGGCGTGAATCAAATGAACAGTGCCCTTCTGGACTCTTCAATTAAGGTATTATCGAATGTGTTCTCCCAGCACGCACAGATGCTCAACAAATACATGAGCATTTGTAGAGATCCATACCTGAGCGATGGTGTCAAAACTGCTGCCAGAAAGATCTGGGAGCTGTCCATCATTTGAGGCGCGCACCTTCTCCAACACATACTGCAACACAAGCAAAGAGGAAGGAGGAAGGAAAAGAGTGAGGCAACATTAATCTAGGTTTGTAAGAAGGTTGAATCAACGAGCCACCAATGAGCGTTATTTCTCAGATGTTACAGAGACGCATGCTGTGACAGAAGAAGGAAAGCAGACTTAAAGCATCAGTTCAGGACCCCACCTTAACCAATTCCAAGTTGTTCTTCTCTGCAAGAGCTGTGCTGATGTCAGCGCTTGTCCTGCTCGATCTTGTAGAGACTCCTGGCAGGATTTAGGAGCATAAGGTTGATGCACTGGTTTATCCTTTGCTACACATTCGTTTTTTCGTTGTTGTTGGTTATATGTCAAGGGGAGATAGCAAACTCCCTACTACGAGGTTGAAACGATAAGTTTCAATCTTTGATGCTTTCAACTATGCGTCATCTCCACTCACCTGTACATTTTTTTCCCGGCATCATGTCATCCTTCATGATCACTGCAGGAAGACAAAATGAAGAGGAGGGGTAACGTTACCGTGGCCGAGCAAATAACTGAATACGGGAAGGAATCAAGCGTCGTAATTGATACAGAAACGTTGACACATGACAATGCTCTTAGAGTGCAGGTCCAAAGACTGAGAAAAGTGGTTCGCTTAAAGATTTTGACCTTATTTGTGATCACAAACTGCCAAAACGCACCAGGAGGGCAATCACACTTGCAGCGCACAGAGATCTTGCGCTTGGTGATGGGGGCAGGGCAGTCCTTCTCCTCCTTATCTTTCTTGTCCTCTTTCTTGTCGTCCTTCTTGTCGTCCTTCTTGTCGTCCTCGTCGTTATCAAATCCAGGGAGCTTTCCAGCTCGTGCATCAGTCTGGTTTGTGGCCTTGTAGTCATCATAAGGCTTGTCTTTCTTCACGTCTGCAAGCATCGGAGGTGTGGGTAAGATATTGCTGTCCTTGATCAAATGAACACGATGTTGAGGAGAAAGAGCAAGGGTCCAAAATTCCTAGCAATTGCCTGTGTTTTTCACCAGAATCAAGCGATCAGATCCACAAGCACATAGTTCAAACTCATCTCACGTGCGCACTCACCTTCAAGTTTGGGGCATGCGCAGATGCACCTGCATACAAACACACACGCACACAAACACATTAGAAACGAGTCTGTGACAGTTGCGTGGCTCCATGGTTTCAGATGCCTGTGTGGAACAATTGTTTTAAGGTGTTTACTTTGATCTTTGATCTGTTTGGTGAGAGCAAATCAGCAACTCACTCGATGCTCAACTCCTCCTCGATGACCTTCTCAGGGCACTTCTTCTCATCCTCCCCTTTCTTGTCGTCCTTGTCCAGGGAACTCCTGCTGGCAACGTCCTGCTGCCTCAGGCCTCTGCCACCCCCTGCAGCCTCGCTGCCAGGAAGTGCGCTCGCGAGCAGCACAGCCGCAAGGAGGAGGGAGCACAGGGAAAGAGAAGATCTGCAGTGGCGAGCAAACAAGACAGAAGAGTGATCAGAAGAAGTGTGTCTACATGTATTCGTATCAATTTCAAATCGTGACTCTTTACCTCATTGTGCGTTCTTTAAATTTGGTTTTAATTATTTTTGGCACACGCCGTTGCGGAATTTAACATACAACCTTTCCTCTTCCAAGACCCCGTTCTCCATTCTGAAATTATCACCATTTTAAAAGTGAAAATACATGAAAATAATTCGCCCATATTTAAAAGAACGAAAGTTGGTGTTTCCACGAGCAGAAGGCCGGTCCGTGATTTTTATTATAGTTAATTATAATCACTTCTCACTGCTCAACATGGCAGCCAACCTAATTCAGGCATTGAGCAGCATACAAGCTGAGCTGGACAGTATTGCCCGGGTGAGCTTTTGTGCTACTCTTATTGATAAAAACCTCTAATGTAGTGGGAACTGCTCATCAGTAAGGTTTATCAATTCAAAATTACCTCTTGTTCACAGACGCTAGCTGCACGAGATGCGGCGTGCACGTCACTCAGGCGCGAGTTGGCAAGGTGATGAGCTGAATATATATGCACCCAGGTGTAGCAACACCTACACATGTAGGATTGCTGGGCTTTTTGGCATTTTGGCTTGTGACAGCTGGCGCAATATTTAGAATGGCGAATGCCAATTTCGAATTCGATGTGAAAGCGTTATCCCCTGCGACAGGGTGAAGCATTAGCCACTCAAGCTACTGCTCCTTGTGTTTTTTACGCAGAGCAAGTGACGAGGCTGCAAAGGTCTCTGGCCTTCAGAGGCGAGCAGCGCAGGAAGTAGCAGGCACGGAGGTGAGCGGCAGCAACGTCGAAACTGCCGGATTTGGCTGTCTTCACTTCGTGGCGATGATGAGCTGTCATCATTAAATCTGCCGCCGATTGATGTCGTCATTAATACACACATGCTTGATTTCTCAAACCTTTTGTGCTTGCCAACCCCTACACAGAATGAGCTGCAGGATCTCAAGGCCATTGCAGCATTTCGGTCAGAGTGTTCAATCGCCTTGCGGCGACGTCAGGATGGGATGCGGGTATGTGTTGGCACTTAGTGCTTTTTAAATTATATCTTACTTTGGGCCTCCCTGATTACCTGCTTTTAGTATAACTACATGCATTCCACATCAGCAGCCTCTTCTTTCTTTTTTGACGTGATATTGTATGAATTTGCGCAATTATTCCCAGACTTTGTACAATTGCTTTATTCCATGCATATGATAGTAAGTGTGATTGCACACCTTCGGCAAGACCAATCCTGGACAGGCTCTAATTGCTGACGCTAGTGTTTGTGTGTATGTGAGCGCACTTGCAGGCTAGTGTTTATGTGTGTATGTGAGCGCACTTGCAGGCTAGTGTTTGTTTGTATATGTTAGCGCAATTGCAGGCTAGTGTTTGTGTGTGTGTGTATTTGAGTGCACTTGCAGGCTAGTGTTTGTGTGTATATGTTAGCGCAACTGCAGGCTAGTGTTTGTGTGTGTGTATTTGAGTGCACTTGCAGGCTAGTGTTTGTGTGTTTATGTGAGCGCACTTGCAGGCAGCGAGGGCAGCCATGGTGGCTAAAGCAGTGGCTGATGTCGAGGCATTTGAATCCAGCTGTACCACATGGCGAGGCACGCAGGTAAAAGTGAGGTCCAAGAAGTTTCTCCTGGAATATGTGGGGAGTGGTGTTCCACTGTCGCGTACCTTTTCTTCATGTTTCTCGTAGTTGAGGAGCGAGGTTGATTCATGGCCATGAGCAGGTTTTCTGGTAGACAGACTGGTGTGATTGGCCGTCATACAAAGTCCACGCATGTTGCACACTGCCTGCTTTGCTCCCAAAAATTATCAGAGATGGCCTGGGTCATATGCAAATACAAGTATACTCGTTTGTCTGCATGTTAAAGCAGCATAATATATCAATTGTTCGCAAGTTTATGGTCCTGGCTGACCCTTTATAAAACAACGCTGTCGCGCACAGTTGTGCGTCGTCATGTTGTCACAGATCAAGGTTCTTGCTTTATTATTTTATAAGCCAGGTCATACATCAAGCCAGGTCATAGATCAAGCCAGGTCATAGGTCAAGGTTCTTTGCTTTATATAGATCAAGCCAGGTCATAGATCAAGCCAGGTCATTACGATGCCAGGTTATTACATGACAGGTTTCAATGAGCAGCTGTGCACTGGCAAAACCACTGATAAGCTGTGCACTGGCAAAACCACTGATAAGCTGTGCACTAGCAAAACCACTGATAAGCTGTGCACTAGCAAAACCACTGATAAGCTGTGCACTAGCAAAACCACTGATAAGCTGTGCACTGGCAAAACCACTGATAAGCTGTGCACTGGCAAAACCACTGATAAGCTGTGCACTGGCAAAACCACTGATAAGGTGTGCACTGGCAAAACCACTGATAAGCTGTGCACTAGCAAAACCATTGAACAGCTGTGCACTAGCAAAACCACTGATAAGCTGTGCACTGGCAAAACCACTGATAAGCTGTGCAGGCACGGATCTTATGAGTTCAGTGTGAAACACCTGAACTCAGGTTCTTGAAGTGTAGCACAAAGTGAGATGATCTCACTTTCTGGTTTCTTAGGTTTCTGCTTCCCTTCTTCCTTCTTTTTTATTCCTTGGAGAACACAACTCTCTCTTTAGCATACTTCCCCCCCTCCCTCACCTCTTTTCTATACTTTAGTCTTTAGTTTGCTTCCGTGTCTCCGGCTTCTCTGAGTTGTTGTGATCTCCTTGGTAATAATGACAGAGCCCTATGCATCTCACGATGCAAGCGGAATAGAACAGCTTTCGTTAAGTTTTTGCCTGGGCCAGCCTAATTCTTAAGGTGAAAAGGGCTGACCCCTGTCGTTTGCCTGGTCCTGTATAGTCATTTGCCTGTGCCATTCCTTTGCCTATTGCCTGGTCTTGATTAGTCATTTGCCTGTGCCATTCCCTTGTCCATACATTGCCTGGTCTTGATTAGTCATTTGCCTGTGCCATTCCCTTGTCCATACATTGCCTGGTCATGTATAGTCATTTGCCTGTGCCATTCCTTTGCCTATTGCCTGGTCTTGATTAGTCATTTGCCTGTGCCATTCCCTTGTCCATACATTGCCTGGTCTTGATTAGTCATTTGCCTGTGCCATTCCCTTGCCCAATGCCTGGTCATGTTTAGTCATTTCCTGGGCAAACCCCTTGCCTGGTCTCAAGGGACTTGTGTTTGTATGTACTCTTGCGTGCGCCTTGCTTACAGCATGCTGTCACACACACACACACACACACACACACACACGCATAAACACACACACACACACATAATGTTTTTGCGTAGAAAAGGGATTGGCTTGCTGGTACTGAGTGTGTGATCTTGTGTGCGCCTTGCTTGCAGGCATGCTATGAATGATATTTTGTGCTTGAAAGAATAGCTTGCTTCTTGTCACGTGTGCATTTGTTATAAGAACTTGCATATTTTTGTGCAGATGCACAGAGAGATGCAGCTGGAAATAATGTGTGTTTGCGCTTGCAAAAATAAATGCAATCGTTGTGCTGTCATCGCGTCTGACTAATGTGCAGCGTGCAGCATTCATATATAAGGACAATATGAATTGTTTTTCTTTGTGATGTGCACACCGTCTGCTGATGCACATGAGCTGCTGACTTATGTGCTGACTTATGTGCAATGAGCAGCATTCAAATATAAGGACAATAGAAATAATTTTTGTTTTTAATGTGCACACAGTCTGCCGATGCAAATGAGCTGCGCCTGGGAGGGCTTCGCTCTGCGACAAGCCAGCTGTCACAGGCACTGGAAGGGAAGAAGAATGAGGTGATGGGGTAGCGAATCGAACCCTCAAAGAAAAGGCGTCAGCATTATTGAAGGCGTGTGTTGGCGTTGGGTAGTACTAGCAGGCGTGTGTTGGCGTTGGTAGTACGAGCAGGCGTGTGTTGGGGTTGGTAGTACTAGCAGACGTGTGTTGGCATTGGTAGTTCTAGCAGGCATGTGTTGGCGTTGGTGTGTGTTAACGTTGGTAGTACTAGCAGGCGTGCTGGCACTGGTAGTACGAGCAGGTGTGTGTTGGGGTTGGCGTGTGTTAATGTTGGTAGTACTAGCAGGCGTGCGTTGGCATTGGTAGTTCTAGCAGGCGTGTGTTGGGGTTGGCGTGTGTTGGCGTTGGTAGTACGAGCAGGCGTGTGTTGGCGTGTCTTGGTATTGGTACTTAATTGTACCCTGGCTTTGTACGACTTGGCGTGTGCTGGCGTTGGATGGTAGTACTGGTGCCAGTGTGTGTCGGTGTCTAAGTGTTTGTATGTGAGTGCATACAAAACAACGAGCAACACAGCAGAGCACGGCATTTTTAATTTGTCAATGCTGCCACTATGTGTACTGCCGTCTTTGGTGGGGGAGACTCACGGCACTTCGGGCCAATGTGTCTCCTTTCCTTAATTGATGCACGGAGTGTTTTGCTGCCTGCGTAGTTTTCTTTCCTTTTTCACTGCCGTTGCATCTCCAGGCTCGTTCCTTGAAGGCCAAGCACTCAGCTGCCATTGCAGTGCTGCAGCACCTTGAAGGCACTCAGGCAACGTTGCTGGCATCCTTGGAAGGTCAGTACAAAATAAGAGGCATACCCACAAGCAGTAAGATACCACTCCCCCACGCCAATTGAAATGCAATAGAAGGCGTGCACACAGTCAGTATTAACATAAACCACCCCCATTTGTCAATGCAAAGGTACATATCGGAGGTCTTAGTCATCAATTTTGCTTCAACAGTCAATTAGGATATATTAGGAGGCACTCAAGCCGTGTTTAAATTGGCCGGTTAGCACAAAAAAGTGACATACACAGGCATTGATTAGATCCTCATGTGTGATCGATGTGGGAGTTGTCTAAACTGCGTTATAAGTTCATGAGGAATGACAAGAAACTGCGGAGCCATTCAACATGTTGGTCACATCAAGTGCAAAAAGGGGCCACTTAGATAGGGGTACCATAAGACAAAGGTAGAAGGTGAGCACAATTATACAAAATCCAAACCAAGCCAATCAAAGGACAAACTTCTTTTTGAGGCCATGCTTTTAATTAATAAGAGTCAGCATCTAAGCCCTTGTACCAAACACAATTGTTCTCGTGCACGTGCTTCATTGGTGCTGCGCTGCGCAATAAGAGAGGTATTTGGCATGTTGACGAGCTAAGAAGGGACAGCCAAAGCGAACTCACATGATTTAAAAGAGCGCAAGGCAAGATGAGTGTGTGTGACTTCAGATGAGTGTGTGTGGCTTCAGATGAGTGTGTGTGACTTCAAATGAGTGTGTGTGAATTCAATTGGGATTGTTTGAACTCAAGATGGATGTCATTGACTAGCTCAAGCCATGGTGCAATTAATCAGTCTGGCAACAACCCATGGCTATTTCTATTCTTGCAATAAGCTTTGTCTTGAGGTTATGTATTAAAGGTAAGCAAACGCGTTGGCTTGCCAATAGGATGTAAGACCTCCGATATATAACCTCAACACTTTGTACATACCAAGGGTAGAGCCTTTTCTCAACCTACCTAGTGTGGAGGTTCTGAAGCAGTCCCTTTTCCTTTACTGTGGGGAGTGTTGTTCACAGCCTGCGTAGTTTTAATTTAACCAGGTGGAGATGCTCTAACGTTCCTTGAATTGTGTAAGATCGAATTAGATATGTAAGCATCAACTCTGATCCCCATGGCAACTGGCAAGTCGCCTTGGCTTTGCCCCACATTTACAAAGCAACCACAGGCCATTATTCAGATCATAAAACCGATCACTTTGTCAGATCACTGTCACTGCAAAGTATAAGATCAGGGCATCAACGAACAGCTTGTCACACAATTTGTCGCTGCCACTAGTTGGGCATGCCAACTTGGATCTTGTGGAGACTACTGAATCACAACGCACTGGCTTCACTCCAACAACGCATTGGCTTCACTCCAACAACGCATTGGCTTCACTCCAACAACGCATTGGCTTCACTCCAACTTGTTGTGGAGACTACTAAATCCTGACGCACTGGCTTCACTCCAACATTTGCAAAGCAAGATGGGAGCAGCGTCGTGTACATCTGTGATTTGCGCCATTAGCGAGTTTGATCCTGAATGATCCTCCAACCCAGCTTGTCATCGCCCAACTGGTCATTGCCCAACTTGTCATCGCCCAACTTGTCATCGCCCAACTTGTCATCGCCCAACTTGTCATTGCCCAACTTGTCATCGCCCAACTTGTCATCGCCCAACTTGTCATCGCCCAACTTGTCATCGCCCAACTTGTCATCGCCCAACAGGCACGGCACGTGAAATTCAGAAGGAGCAGGAGCTGATCGACAATGCCAAGCAGCAGCAGCAGCAGCAGCAGAAAGGACAACAACAACAACAACAACAACAACAACAACAGCAAGAGTGCGGCGGCGCTCAGCAGCACATTAGCAAAGTACAGCAGTCCTCTGTTCCTAGCAGCTTAGAAAGCATGGCCTTAGAGGCAGCTCAACTTGCCGCAGAGCTCGAGGTGGCGCAGGAAGAGGCAACACAAGCCAGGTGTGAGTGCATACCTTTTCACTCCTGTGCATGGGTTAAGAAGCATGTTGCTAGGTAGCACAAGAAAACAAGCACAAAGGCTGAAATTATATGGAAGTGGAGTGAGAAGAGTGATATGGAAGTGGTGTGAGAAGAAGAAGCACACAATTCAGTGTGCATTTGTGTTCCTCCCACTTTTCTTGAACGGTGTGTGCAATTCGTCGATGACCTCAAAACAGAGTTATAAACATCGCAGTAGATATCAGCCACATCTCTGCCCCCCTCCTACAGTCCTCTTGATGTTGATGATAGTGCAAACACATGACCTTTTCTTTGGGAAAAAAAATGTAAGCAAGTTACGTTAACGTCCCTTTTGGTAAGACCGGCACGTAGGAGGCCAACCCCTCCTTGTTAAACGATGCAGTAAGGTTTAAATCTGGGTAGCTGCTCTGAAAGCCTAGTGGCCCGAGGTCAGGCCAGGGTCTTTGGGGTCGCGGGTTTGAATCCGCCTGGTAGCGTGAGTACTTCGCTGTCCGACAGCTTTGTCTCCGTTTCCTGAATCCATGCTTGCGGTGTCATCTCCCCTTTGCGTATACTTTGTTTTTTCAATTGTAGTGAGAGCTCACTCCTGTTTTTGCCACAATATCACACCAAGCACTAGTACCCTAAGTGGGCACCTAGCTATGCAAGCTGGTTGGTACCATGGTGATTGTCGCTGAAATCGTTCTGGTTCAGTACCTGGAGTTCTTGAGCGTCCCTTGTGAGATTAGCTGCCGTGCAGTCCTAGTCCTAGGGATCATGGTCATCTGGCCAGACTCTTTAGCAGGGTATTAGGTTTAAAGGGAGGTACCTTGTCACGCCCAATTGGTGGCAGTGACACACGTGTGATGTAGCTTTGCTGTGATGTAGCTTTGCTGTGACAGCTTGTGATGTAGCTTTGCTGTGATGTAGCTTTGCTGTGACAGTAATTTGCTATGACAACCTGGTAACAAATGCACTTTGCTGTTGGACAGCAGCGTCACCGTTGGTAAACCCTAACCCGTAAACCTGTAAACTGTGAACCCTAGCCCTTCCTTGATCCAACAGGCTTGGAATGCTGTCACCGCTTTGTAAGGTCAAATCACTGGCACAGCAAAGTCACCGCTTTGTAAGGTCAGTTCACTGGCACAGCAAAGTCACCGCTTTGTAAGGTCAGATCACTGGCACAGCAAAGTCACCGCTTTGTAAGGTCATATCACTGGCACAGCAAAGTCACCGCTTTGTAAGGTCAGATCACTGGCACAGCAAAGTCACCGCTTTGTAAGGTCAGTTCACTGGCACACCAAAGTCACCGCTTTGTAAGGTCAGATCACTGGCACAGCAAAGTCACCGCTTTGTAAGGTCAGATCACTGGCACAGCAAAGTCACCGCTTTGTAAGGTCAGATCACTGGCACAGCAAAGTCGCCGCTTTGTAAGGTCAGATCACTGGCACAGCAAAGTCACCGCTTTGTAAGGTCAAATCACTTGCACAGCAAAGTCACGTAGTAGGGAGTTTGCTATCTCCCCTTGATCTTTGTAATACCCTCAAAATCAAAGTGCAAGACTCAGCACATCAACAAATCAAGCGTGACAAGGCTCGGCATATTAACTAAGCAAGCGTGACAGCTTGAATGCAATTCTACACGAGGCACGCTGGTGAAGACACAACAACATAGGAGGACGCTGCACAGGCATCATTCATCATTCATCATAACCCACATCAGCATGAGGATATTTTTTAGGTTTTAAGGGTGCTACTTAGAGATCAAGGAGGAATAGCAAACTTTGTGCTGCACAAACCAAAAAAAGGGGGGGGAAGCAGCAAGGAATGGGCCACTTTAGGGAGAACGGGGGCAGGAACAAAGGGCAGGAAAATAGGGCTGGCCAGAACCATATACCTATGTGCGGTGTATACACGGTATTTTTGGCAGGGGGATCACCAAATATACGGTCATATACAGTGTGTGTGTGTGTTTGTGTGTGCGTGTGTGTCCAACCCCAAGGTAGCAACTCATTTCCGCAAATGCTTTCCATTACATCCACACGCTGATCTATTTGACCCCAGACCCGTGCTTTTGCGTGTGTGTAGCAAAATGGAGAAAGGTGTAGCTCATGCCTGCCTACCATGTCTGAACTGGTTTTATGATGCGTCGTGATGGCAAATGCATGCTTTCCGTGTCTATTGCTGTGTTTTGACGGTCCCGAAATCAGACAAGCCTTGCCCTCAGGGGGCATCCCGAAGATCTACTTTGCTGTGATTATGACTCGTATTGACCTCTGCTGACCGCATTGACCACTACTGCGCAAATAACATAGCTCCTTACTTCACACGTACCTGACCACCTTTTGCTTTGTAAGCAGATGCTTATTGGCTGTAACGCAAGTGGATTTTGCGGCCATCCAGGCAGAGGAGCGAGATAAGCAGAAGCGAGATAAGCAGCAGCAGCTGAAGCAGCAGCAGCAGCAGCAGCAAGAAGAACAACAATACCGCCACCAACATCAACAACAGCAGTATCACCACCAGCAGCTTCAACCACAACAACAACAGCAACAGCAGCAGCAGCAGCAGCAGCAGCAGCAGCAGCGGCAGCAGCAATACCACTGCAAGCACCAACAACAGCAGCAGCAACATCAACCACAGCAGCAGCAACAAAAACAACAGTTACAGCAGCAACACCAAGCCACAGGGCCAAACACTTTCCGATCCTTGCCTCAAACATCTCTGCCCACGATAACCCCTGATTTCTCATTGCCTCAAATATCTCATCCCACGACAACCCCTGACATCTCATTGCCTCAAATATCTCATCCCACAACAACCCACGATTTCTCCTCAGCTTCTGCACCTGCACCTGCCCCCTGTATGGCTGCTCCTGCTGCTCCTTGGCCTCGGACCAACAGCCAGGGCGTCACTGCATCAGGCAACAATGCAACAGCTGCTGCCCCTCCTACTCGGACCATTCCCACATCTCATGCACAGCCTCACCACATCAGCTTATCTCCGCCTGCCCCTCCCCTCCACTGCTACCCCTCATCCCACCCCACCACTGCAAAACCCTGCACCAAGGATAGCGCCGCCAACGCAGCACCGCCATCTGTGCAGGCGTCCCCTCTCCAAGCCACTGGTCGCGCCCCGGGCACTGCAGCTCCAACCTCTGTGCACACACCTCTCGCTGCGTCTGGTGGTGGTGGTGCCAAAGACGCCAAGCGTAGGTTACAGATCGATCCAGATTACACTGTTTTGGAGCCTGATGAGGGCATGGGTGATCCAGGTGCGTGCGTGCGTGTGGGTGTGTGGGTGTGTGGGTGTGTGGGTGTGAGTGTGCATGTGTGTGTGTGTGTGGGTGTGTGTTTGTGGGGGGGGGGGGAGGGGAGGAGGGTTGACGAATGCCTGTCTTGGGTCATGATGAGCTCATGGGCTTTGTCAGGAATTGTGCGCCTAAAATGAGAGCGAGCTTGTACCTAGAAGTGAGCGCGTCATCACCCTCTGAATAATCCCTGTTGCAAATATTGGAGCAGGCGGTATTGGGTTCCTCCTTTTCCTTGATGAATGTGGGGAGTGGTCTTCACGGCCTTCCATCCCTCATCTTGAAACCAAGTCTGAGTTTCATCACCCAAAATACAGGCTTGGTGGCTTTCATAGCGAGGCTGATTTGGTACAAGTGATGCTCATATATGATTCCTTCAAAACATTCAAGTACCGTGCATGCTGCAGATCATCCATCTTCTTTTGTAAGGGTTCTGTGCTTGTGCTTTAAAGTGAGAATATGCTCTTACAAGCTTAAATATCATTAAAGTCCAACCAGCTTCACTGTTTCATTTTGCCTCTGTTTGCCTGAGAGCCTGCCACTCCTCAACCTGTTCTCACAACCTGCTTTGATCACACCTTGCGATTTCCAACCAACTTCACTGTTTCATTTTGCCTCTATTTGCCTGAGAGCCTGCCACTCATCAACCTGTTCTCACAACCTGCTTTGATCACACCTTTCGATTTCCAACCAACTTCACTGTTCCGTTTTACCTCTATTTTCCTGAGAGCCTGCCATCCTCAACTTGTTCTCAAAACCTGCAAAAATCACATCTTGCGGTTTCCAACCAACTTCACTGTGTCATTTTGCTTCGGTCTGCCGAGAGCCTCCCAATCTTGACAAGTCTGCTTGTCTGATTATACTGACAGCACTTTTTGCGGTGTTATTTTGCTTCTGTCTGCCGAGAGCCTCTCAATATTGACAAGTCTGCTTGTCTGATTATACTGACAGCACTTACGCTAGCACTAGTCCTCATTCTGGACAGCCACACACTTCTTATGTGCTAATTTACAGCTAACTAATAAATCATGTGCATGTTTCATTCATGTGATAGTTCCTCATTCTTGTCAGTCACAGCCCTTCTGTGCATATCTTTGTTTGTTCCTGGTTTATTAGTGCGGTGTGAGATCTAGATATAGTTGTGTCTGGTGACCGTCGTAAGTAGCCTGTACATGTGTGTGTTTGTGTGAGCTGCAGTAAGATCAGTTGGAAAGCATCATGATTTGCTGCAGAGATCTGTATTCCGGACAAAAATTGTTTGGCGTTTGAAATCGGGCCGCACCAAACTACGACAGCAGATTCCTTTTAGAAATGGAAAATGCTTACATTATAACTGCGCTTGCAATGATCTTGCAATCCTCCGCACGTGTGTAACTACGCCCCCCACGACCAACTTGCTCACTTGCACATTCGCAGTAATAACCCCTGGTAGGGTGTGCGATGCACCTTTTAACTGCGCTTGCAATGATCTTGCAATCCTCCGCATGTGTGCAGCTACGCCCCCCACGACCAACTTGCTCACTTGCACATTCGCAGTTATAACCCCTGGTAGCTCACCTTACCAAAAAAGCACGTCACAAGATGAATCTCTGGCACTGGTGCCGGTGCAGCACCTACCGCAGCCTCCTGAGCCTTTTGGTCTCAATGAGCTTGGGAAGAGAGCGCACGGCGCCAAGGTTAGCAACAGGTGTGACTGTGTGCTTGCCCTTCATATTTCTATGAATGCGCCAAGGTTAGCAACAAATATGACCGTGCTTACCCTAAATATTTTTATGAGTGCGCCAAGGGTAGCAACAGGTGTGCCTGTGTGCTTGACCTAAATATTTCTATGAATGCGCCAATGGTAGCAACAGGTATGCCTGTGTGCTTACCCTTCATATTTCTATGAATGCGCCAATGGTAGCAACATGTGTGCCTGTGTGCTTACCCTTCATATTTCTATGAATGCGCCAATGGTAGCAACATGTGTGCCTGTGTGCTTACCCTTCATATTTCTATGAATGCGCCAAGGGTAGCAACAGGTGTGACTGTGTGCTTGCCCTTCATATTTCTATTGTGGCTCATTCTTGCAATCCATGCTTAAGCTGGTACCATGGTTCGCCGTGACAGCGCCAAGGGTAGGGTAGGTATGGTTGTGTGCTCGCCCTTATCATTTCTATGAATGTGCCAGTGCTTGCCTCCTGTGTGTGTATGGTGTGTAAGTGTGTGTGTGTGTTTGTGTGCGCACGTGCCCTCTGAATGCATGCTTGCCCTTTGTGTGCATCATTGTGCTCTACTCCGTATGTGGTAACCTCGAAAGTGACAGTGAGGGTTAGATGACTGCGTTCAGCAACATAGAAGGACAGCGAGCCGCCAAAGAGACAATTCTCACATCAATAAGTAAAGGAGCCAGGTTGGTCATTGGTCATTGGTGTGGTTTTATCGAAAAGAAAGGGAAATCACTTGAAGAAGGAACAACACTGCATTTTCAAACTAGAATAGGCTCTTTCCCGTCTTCCGCCTTCAATCTTGAAAGCTCTTCTACTCACACTCCACACCGCTTTCCGCTGTCCTTTTTCTCAAGGGTATGGACGAATGCAAGTGAAGACACAAAAAAACCTTTTTGCTTTCCCATGTCTTTTATTTAAAGGGATGAATGGTGAATGCAGGTGAAGACAAAACAACTATTTTTGCTTTCCCCTGTCTTTTTTATAAGGGATGAACGCGATTGTTGACACAAGAAGCTGATCAATGCCAGAGCTCTGCGTAAAAATCTGCTTCTTTTTCCTCCCTTGGTCACGCCCACGCGCGCGCGCGCGCACACACACACACACACACACACAAACACACACACACACACGTACAATCACACACATGACACACATGCTGGCATACACATCATACTCACAAACTCACACACGCACACACACACACACACGCACACACACACACACACGATTAGGCCTCTCAAAGCCTTATGTGGCCGCTTTGAGGAGACAGAGGTCACCCATGTGGTCAGGTCTCCTGGAGGCACGCAGTACTTCCAGCAGCGTGTGATCATCAGAGAGACGTGCATACGAGGCTCCCAAGGTGGGATGACCATCTGAGCGTTTCAAAAGAATTGATAGCACGTAGTACTTTCAGAAGCCTGTGACATTCAAAAAGACGTGAATACAAGGCTCCCAAGGTGAGATGAGCGTCTGAATATCCTAATTTGGGGGCACGCAACAGCGTAACAGCGTGTAATCCTCAGAGAGACGTGAATACGTCTCTTAAGGTGAGATGAGCATCTGGACATCCTAATTTGGAGGCACACAGCAGCGTGCAATCCTCAGAGAGACGTGAATAAGTTTCTTAAGGTGACATGAGCATCTGGACATCCTAACTTGGAGGCACGCAGCAGCGTGCAATCCTCAGAGAGACGTGCGTACGAGGGTCCCAAGGTGAGATGAGCATCTGAGCTCTCTGCTTGATCTGGGAGCATGCAGGACATGTTCTATTATAAACGTGCACATGAGGCTCTTAAGGTGGAAGTGAGTATCTGCATGCATGTCATACTTGATCTGGAGTCTGGAGCTGTGTAAACTCGGTCAGTTTGCGGGGGGGTGCGTCCCTTTATTTCAGAGGTCTCATTCTTTGGCTTAATCATTGTGTACAACCTGCTGCAAGGCAAGGCACAGGTTTTTGGGGTCAGGTCCTTGCAAAAATGTATGGACGAAAGCATCCCAGTTTCCAGGTGTACAAATGCCTCCTCTTAAGAAGGTACTCCTTTCAGGCAGTGGCTTCCTTTTTTATTCGTGTGGCGAATAGTTGGCACTGCCTGAGTTGATTCACAGGCACAGTCTGTAAAGGAACAATTGCTGTGCACGTATAAGTGTGATGGTGTGTAGCATTTACTTAGTGTGTTACGTGGATATATGTATCGCACGAAGCACAGAAATGGCATCTTGAATACCCTTTTTCAACGTTTCATTGGCATCGAAGTTTTGGAGTGGCCCACCGCGGAAAATCGCGGATGACTTGTAGGTCTTGGGGTTCGAACCTTGGTAGTTGCAAAAAGGCAATTTTCCGACCCGGTAATTTTTCGACAAGTTGGGATGCAAAGTGTTTGTTTAGTCAATCGCTATGGCACCTCTGGCGAGTTGATCCTCCACCTGGAACTCTAGCAGGGAGCCTAGTCCACTCCGAGGACGGAGTTGCCAAGGGGGGAGGAATGTTACGCGGATATATGTATCGCACGAAGCACAGAAATGGCATCTGTCGGATTACCCTTTTTCAACGTTTCATAGTGAGTGTATGAGTGGCTTTAAACCAGGCAGTTAAGATGGTTGACTCCTTTCTCCCAGTTTCTCAAGCTTGTGTCTTCCAATGTAATTCACCGTGAGGCCCTCCAATCTTCAACACAGTCTCCCTGTTAGGTTTCCTTTTTGCAGCTTACGCATAATCTACGTGTTTCTTTTTATTAAGGATTAGGGGAGTGCCGATACCAGGGCCTCGCTCCATTTACTCATGGCCAGAGCCAAAAACGCGTTAAAACATACGCAGATGTGTGTACTTTTTTACGACTATAATTGGGCAAAGTGCTGACACACGGGTGCCCTCGTTAATCCACTCAGGGCTGCAGTATTTCAGTACAGTGCATTATGCAACAGTGTTTCAGTACAGTGCATCATGCAACAGTGCTTCAGTACAGTGCACTATGCAACAGAAGTGTTTCAGTACAGTGTATGCAACAGTGTTTCAGTGCAGTGCAATTATGCAACAGTGTACTTCAGTACAGTGTATGCAACAGTAGTATTTCAGTACAGTGTTTGCAACAGTATTTCAGTACAGTGCAGCAACAGTGTAATTTAGTACAGTGTATGCAACAATGTGTAGTGGTCGTTGGTCGTTGGACAGTACAGTGTATGCAACAGTGTGTGGTCGTTACTTTACTCAGGGCTGCAGTATTTCAGTAAAGTTCATGCAGCAGTAATTCAGTACATTGCATGCAACAGTGCATTTCAGTACAGTTTGTGGTCGTTATAAACCGTGTGTGCGTGCGTGTGTGTGCATGTGTGTGTGCTAGCTACAAATGCAGGCGAGGTGCTGTCGCACAAGTGTGCCCTAGGTTGGCCATAGCAAGATGCATTTGTGTGTGCTTCTTACAAACCATATTATGCAGGAGAGGTGCTGTCGTGCAAGCATGTCCCAGACCACCAACATCCGGAGTATTTTCATGCCTTTGTGTGTGTGTGTGTGTGTGTGTGTGTGTGTGTGTGTGTGCGGTTGTGTGTGTATGTGTGTGTGCTTGGTACAAATTGCAGGCGAGATGCTGTCACGCAAGCGTGCCCCAGACCACCAACATCCAGAGTATTTTCATGCCTTTGTGTGTGTGTGTGTGTGCGGTTGTGTGTGTATGTGTGTGTGCTTGGTACAAATTGCAGGCGAGATGCTGTCAAGCAAGCGTGCCCCAGACCACCCACAGCCAGACCTGCAGCCCAGCAAAAGGCACAGACCAGAGAAGGAGAGGCCCAAGGCGGCGTGGGGTTTTACAGAAGGGAATGTGGAGGAACAGCAGCAGCAGGAGAGGTTGTTCGCAGAACGAGATCAGTCACGCACAGGCCAGCTGCAAGATCTCCCTCAGCATTTTCAGCAGCAAGACCACCACCAGCATCAGCAACGGCAAGATCCGCTGCAAGATCTCCCTCAGCAGCAGCAGCAGCAGCAGCAGCAGCGGCAGCAGGAGAGTAGTGCAAAACAACAAGAGCACCTGCTCAAAGGCCAGCTGCAAGGTCTTCCTCATCATTCTCAGCAGCAGCACCACTACCAGCAGCAACAACGACAAGATCAGCTGCGGCGCATGAGGCCTAAGGAGCCACATGACCTGTACCAGCAGCCTCTGCAAATTACCCCTGTGGGTGCTGATGCAGGTGCGAGTGCTGGTGCTGGTGTGGGTACAGGTTCAGGTGCAGATGCAGGATCAAGTGCTGGTGTGGGTAGAGGGGCAGATGCAGGTGCGAGTGCTGCTGTGGGAACAGGTGCTGATGCAGGTCTGTATTTGTGTATTGGTATATGTCTGCTTGTTTGTGTGTATTTATGTGTTTGTGTGAGTGTGTGGTAGTGTGTGCGGGTGTGTGTATGTGAGTGTATATGTTGTTTGTTTTGTAAGTTTGTGAGAGACTCTCACTGAGAGTGTGTTTGAAGTGGTGTGGCTTAGGTGGTGGTTGCCTGAGAAAGGTGTGAAGATCGTCACCTGTAAATAAGTGTATGTGTATGTATGTGTGTGTTAGTGTGCACCACGCCACAAATAAATTGAGGTGCTACAAGGTATTTCTAAAGATGCCAACCCATGTATTCGTAATCCATGCATCCACTTGACAAAGAAGGGAGCATATAAGATGTTGGTCCTCGTGAGGGCTTAGATCTATCTGCTCAGAGGCGTCTTGCAATAGGGATGAGCAAACATTTGCATTTGAGCCGATGGCCATCAAGGTAAGGAAATGCACACCAGCCACAGGCCCCAACCAATGACCCCATTCATTAATGATACGATTGTATACAAATATTTCAAGTACTCAACACCAAAGTGGATCCTTCTGTTTGATCGAGGAGTGGCTTAAATTGCCTGCACAATCTGTCTTCATCTTCACTGCACAATCAATGCCTCTTTTGCAGGAGGCGACAGCGCAGCATTCAGCTTCTCTGCCACTCATGCACCTGCTGCAAGTCATCCGTCAGCCGCTGTTGCTCCTGCCCAATTCTTAGAGCAAAACTGCACAATTCCTCTTTTGCAGGAGGTGACAGCGCAGCGTTCAGCTTCTCT
>Ga0307942_1001120_pt1 | contig 20830 bp, 24 predicted proteins | sample OrgLakmetagen175_FD_201846 | JGI IMG/M metagenome (GOLD analysis project Ga0307942, IMG submission 201846) | Saline water microbial communities from Organic Lake, Antarctica - #175 | ecosystem: Environmental > Aquatic > Non-marine Saline and Alkaline > Saline | place: Antarctica: Organic Lake... | reverse complement strand
TGTGGCAGTGACGCTCTGAGGTGATGTACGTGCTGTGGCAGTGACGCTCTGAGGTGCTGTGGCAGTGACGCTCTGAGGTGATGTACGTACTGTGGCAGTGACGCTCTGAGGTGCTGTGGCAGTGACGCTCTAAGGTGCTGTGGCAGTGACGCTCTGAGGTGATGTACGTGATGTGGCAGTGACGCTCTAAGGTGATGTACGTGCTGTGGCAGTGACGCTCTGAGGTGCTGTGGCAGTGACGCTCTGAAGTGATGTACGTGCTGTGGCAGTGACGCTCTGAGTTGATGTACGTGCTGTGGCAGTGACGCTCTGAGGTGGCAGTGAAGTGCGGAAGTAGCGGTGAGGTGTGGCAGTAGCAACGGAAATAGTTTAGTTAGTTTTAGTTTAGTTTGGATTACAAAGGCCTCCAGCCTGGCATGGCTGCTCAACCTATAGGTCCCAATAAATAAATCAATCAAAAAGATCGACAGCTGCACTAATAAATCTGTAAATTCCTTTCCGTGACGAGCAGCACCTCAAGGTGAGGTGCAGAGGTAGCAACGGAAATAGCAGCTGGAGTACACAGGCAGGTATAGCAGTAGCAACAGAGATAGCAGCTGGAGCACACAGGCAGGTGTAGTGGGAGCGACGGAGGTAGCAGCTGAAGTACACAGGCGTGTGTAGTGGTAGCGATGGAGGTAGCAGCTGGAGCACACAGGCATGTGTAGTGGTAGCGACGGAGGTAGCAGCTGGAGTACACAGGCAGGTATAGCAGTAGCAACAGAGATAGCAGCTCAAGTACACAGGTATGTGTAGTGGTAGCAATGGAGGTAGCAGCTGGAGTACACAGGCAGGTATAGCAGTAGCAACAGAGATAGCAGCTCAAGTACACAGGTATGTATAGTGGTAGCAATGGAGATAGCAGCTGGAGTGCACAGGCAGTTTTGGTTTGAATGGTTTCGGTCGCAATGGCATTTGACTTGGGGTGGCTGTTCAGCCCGTGGCGTTAGGGATGATGTGTGCATGTGATGTGTGCATGTGATGTGTGCAGTCTGATTGGTCTTATAGTCGCAATGGCATTAAACTTGGGGTGGCTGCACGGCCTGTGTCGTCAGAGTTGATGTGTGCAGGCGATGTATGCATGCAGTTTGGATGGGAAGGCTGGATTAGGTGGGGTAGATGGTAGATGTGTTTGTAATGCAAGCAATGCGTGCAGGTGATGGCGTGGTTTTCCAGGCAGGGGTAGGAGTAGATGTGTGGAGGTGACGTGTGGAGGTAATTTGAATGTGCAGGCTGACATAGGAGGGGTAGATGTGCGTTTCTCATGCAGGCAACGTCATCAATTCAGAGGCAGAAAGAGGAGGGTGGATGTGCCTTGAATCTACAACACTGTTGTCAATCGTCCTATTTTAAATTGAGGAAGGAGGTGATGTGTGGAGGCAACTTGGATGTGCAGGCACTCGAGGAATATATGTGCGTGGGCGATATGCGCGGATGATGCATTTGGCTTACCTGTCTTAAGCATGTAGAATCCATGAACAAGCACGCTCCCCAGCGCATAGTATCTATGAACGAGTCTAAGGCTAGCAAGAGCCATGCGCACAGGGATCATCTTTTCGTGTATTTGAACAAGGGTACCTGTATTTGAAAAAGGGTACCTGTATTTTAACGAGGGTGCCTCCTACCTCTGATCGTGCCCAGTGGTGCACTCAAGGCGTTCACCCTTTCGTGTATTTGAACAAGGGTACCTCATACCTCTGGTCGTGTTCAGTGGTGCACTCAAGGCGTTCATCCTCTCGTGTATTTGAACAAGGGTACCTCATACCTCTGGTCGTGTTCAGTGGTGCGCTCAAGGCGTTCATCCTGTTTTGTATTGTGTTGAACAAAGGTACCTCATACCTGTATTTGAACAAGGGTGCCTCCTACCTCAGATCGTGCCCAGTGTATTAAGACTCTAAAGGCCACAGGCCCTGTGCATGTAGTATGCTGAGAGAGCAAGCACGCTCCCTTGTGCGTCATTGGTTGTAATGACCCTCCATTCTGATTACGAGTTGCTTAGCCTCCTCATACATGCCTTAGTAGCGTTGTAGCCCTCCATTCTGATTACGAGTTGCTTAGCCTCCTCATACATGCCTTAGTAGCGTTGTAGCCCTCCATTCCAATTACGAGTTGCTTAGCCTCCTCATACATGCCTTAGTAGCGTGAATTATGATTTTTACAAACCAAACAAATGCGCACACATGACACACAAAGGGATGTGTGCATTATAGCGATGTGTGTGTGTGTTTAAATTGTACGCGCAGCTCCGTTTTGAAGATGGTTTTGACGATGACGACATCCAGAGCCAGGAGCCTCCTCCAGAATATGCATGCAAGTGAGTGCTCTTAGAGTCACAGAGTTACAGATAAAACCACCAGTCAAAATGTGCGACTGCTAGGCTGCGTATGGCATTGTAGAATGTGTAAAAACTGTGATAATTGTTGTTGTAGCACCAGACTTGAGTAGCACCTATGCATGCAAGTGAGTACACTTAGAGAGTGAGTGTGATTGTGTTCGAAGTGTGTGCGCCTATGTGCGCATGTGTGTATGCGCGTGCGTGCATACGTATGATTGGATGTGCGTGTATATGCGTATGCACGTGTTTGCTCTTTTCTCCCTTCCTACACTACTTGCCTAGTAGGCAATGCCTCCTGCACAACTCGCATTGCTGACTTGCGCTGTCATAGCTGCGCCGTCAGAGCTGCTACGAAGCCTTTTGTCTTGCATGAGCATAGCATGCGTGCTCTTTTGTGGCGCATGCAGTGTGCTGGGTGACAAAAGTGCTCAGCACCTGCTGCTGCTGCTGCTGCTGCTGCTGTGTGGCATACGGCAACAGGTGTTCAGAAAGCGTCACCTGATTGCCGTCCTGGCTGTTGCGAATGTGCTGCTATGTGTGCAGTCCTCCTTTGCTGTGCAATGTCTTTGCATTGCAAACGTTGGTTAGGGACTGCAGTAGCTGTGCAATGTCTTTGCATTGCAAACGTTGGACAGGGACCGTATGCTCATAACGCAGTTTTCAGGGCGCACCTGCTACAGGGTCAATATAGCTGAATGCTACCACACCTTTAAGGCACCCTCTAACTTCCCATGCAAATGGATTCTTTTGTCTGAGTACTCAAGGCACACTGTTTAGAGTTAGTGGCTAGATGCTGACTCACTAAATTCAGGCACCCACTCAAGCGATAGATCATAAGCCAAGCGCTGGCACATTTTGAGGCACGCGCTCCTATTCTTGTGGAGCTCTGATGTAAGAGCATAATAAAGCAACGGAAGTGGTCAAACTCCATCTCTGGGGTACATACTGCGTTATTACTAGGGTTGGCCAGAACCGTATATATACACCGTATATGACAGTACATTTTGTAATTTCCCTGCCAAAAGTACCGTATATACACCGTATATATATGGTTCTGGCCAACCCTAGTTATGACCAAATTTGTGTCTTCTACCGAGAGCGCCACGTTGTGGGCGAAATGCAAAATCATGCTGTGGAAAAAAGTTTGTGGCTTGTATGAGCAGCACCTGAGGCACACACGCACACACACCCCCACCCCCACCCACCCACACACATACACACACATACACACACACACTCTGTCTCTGAGGTACATATATTGTGTTATGCATACGTAATGCGTAGTGCTCACAGTGTGGAGCATTACGAGGGAATGAGCAGCATTTGAGACACACACACACACATACATACACAACACACACTCTGCCTATGGGGCACATGCGCTGTCCTGTTTTCAGGATCTTGCACACGTACCGGCAGACATGACTGATGGATTACATACATGCGCAGGAGCATAAAGCTGGTGTAACACACACACGCACACCCACAACTCTCACACACATAACTCTCACACACACACACATACACTAACACCACTTCCATGGCTTTCGTGACTTAGGTACTGCGGTGTGCGTAACCCTGCGTCCGTGGTCAAGTGCCTGTCCACTGGGAAGTGGTTCTGCAATGGCCGCGCCAACAAGTCTGGGTCTTGTATCGTCTTGCACCTGGTGAAGAGCAAATGCAAGGTGTGTGTGTGTGTGTGTGAGTGTGTGTGTGTGTGTGTTTGGTATGAGCAGGTGCACTGTTGTTTGTCTTGTTTGTTTGAGCTTAACCTTCGCACCGTCTTGCACCTGGTGAAGTGCAAACGCAAGGTGCGTGTGTGTGTGTGTGTGTGTGTGTGTGTGTGTTTGGTATGAGCAGGTGCACTGTCGTTTGTTTGTCCTGTTTGTTTTAGCTCAACCTTTGCGTCGTCTTGCACCTGGTGAAGTGCAAACGCAAGGTGTGTGTGTGTGAGTGTTTGGTATGAGCAGGTGCACTGTTGTTTGTTTGAGCTTAACCTTCGCACCGTCTTGCACCTGGTGAAGAGCAAACGCAAGGGGTGTGTGTGTGTTTGTGTTTGTGTGTGTGCGTGTGTGTGTGAGTGTTTGGTATGAGCAGGTGCACTGTCGTTTGTCTTGTTTGTTTTAGCTCAACCTTCGCACCGTCTTGCACCTGGTGAAGAGCAAACGCAAGGTGTGTGTGTGCGTGTGTGTGTGTGTGTGTGTGTGCGTGTGTGTGTGTGTGTGGTATGAGCAGGTGCACTGTCGTTTGTCTTGTTTGTATGAGCTCAACCTTTGCGTCGTCTTGCACCTGGTGAAGTGCAAACGCAAGGTGTGTGTGTGAGTGTGTGTGTGTGTGTGTGTGGTTGTGTGTGTGTGAGTGTGTGTGTGTGTGTGTGTGGTTGTGTGTGTGTGTATTTGTTTGGTATGAGCAGGTGCACTGTCGTTTGTTTGTTTGTTTTAGCTCAACCTTTGCGTCGTCTTGCACCTGGTGAAGAGCAAATGCAAGGTGTGTGTGCGTGTGTGTGTGTGTGTGGTTGTGTGTGTGTGTTTGTTTGATATGAGCAGGTGCACTGTCGTTTGTTTGTTTTTTCGAGCTCAACCTTTGCGTCGTCTTGCACCCGGTGAAGAGCAAATGCAAGGTGTGTGTGTACGTGTGTGTGTGTGTGGTTGTGTGTGTGTGTGTGTGTGTGTGTTTGTTTGGGATGAGTGGGTACAAGTTCGCATCTCAGCAGACCTTTAATTGGCATTTTTCTTGTGCCCTTTTGGAAAGCAGACACAAGTTGTGACGTATCTCAGTGTGTACAAGTACGCGCATTTCCTGCAATATGTGCATTGTAGTATACCTCTCAAACCTACAAAAGAATACGTGGCGCGGTGTGTTTGATAGCAGCAAGTGGCGTGGTGTGTTTGATAGCAGCACGTGGCGTGGTGTGTTTGATAGCAGCAAGTGGTGTGGTGTGTTTGATAGCAGCAAGTGGCGTGGTGTGTTTGATAGCAGCAAGTGGCGTAGTGTGTTTGAGAGTAGCAAATGAATAAATCAAAGATGGATTTGAATGGATTTAGATAGGGTCTTAAAATGAATGACAGGGGAGTGTCTTGTACTACATACAGTGTTGTGCACATACGGCGTCATTCAAAAATGGCACCGTAAATAACGATCGTAAATAACGGCGTTACCATCACTAAACTCTGACGATTGACGGCGTAATTTACTATTTTCACCGTCAATTTGACAAATTACGCCGTCAGCGTCATTTACCACTGACGCCGTCAAGCGTCAGGTGCACAACACTGACTACATTGTAGTGAGCATGCGCGCGAAGAACATATTTTATTGCAGGCAGTAAGAAGCGTTCCCCTGTCACAATCATCAAGTGAGCACATGCCTAGGGTTGGCCAGAACAATATATACACGTTGTATATACAATATGTTTGGCAGGGAAATCACCAAAGAAAAAATGTACGGTCATTTACGGTGTGTATATACGGTCATTTAATATGTACGGTCATTTAATATGTACGGTCAATTATTGTGTAATTCATTTAATATGTACGTCATTTAATATGTACGGTCATTTAAATATGTACGGTCATTTACGGTGTGTATATACGGTTCTGGCCAACCCTACACATGCCGTGTGCGCTCGCTTGTTTGTCGTGCACAGTGTGGTGGTGTTGTGCCTCTCACCTCTTTGTACCGAGAGGTGTGGTGCCTCACCTCTTTGTACCGAGCGGTGTTGTGCCTCACACCTCATAGTACCAAGAGGAGGTGTCGTGCACAGTGTGGAGGAGTTGTGCTTCACACCTCTTTGTACCAACAAACGCAAGTGCAAGAGGCGGATCGCGGACAAGAGTACTTATGAGTTCAGTGTGAAACACCTGAACTCAGGTTCTTGAAGTGTAGCATAAAGTGAGATGTTCTCACTTTCTGCTTTCTTTTTATTCCTTGGTGATAATGACAGAGCCCTATGCATCTCACGATGCAAGCGAATTAAAACGATTGGCAACACAAACTGGTCACTAATCGAAGTTACTAAACTTCAGTCCCACATACAAAATCAGAAACTCATGAAGCAGTACTACAGATCCCTGTTTCAAGCTTGCACTGTAGCGCATCGGACTCCGTGGCAGGGCTGGCCACGGCCGCACAGTAACACTGTATTACTCATTGCAAAAGGAAAAAAAAGAAAAACTACGCAGGCAGTGAGAATCACTCCCCACATTAATTAAGGAAAAGGAGCAACTTTGGTACCGGGCACTGCATATCTAGGGTTGGCCAGAACCGTATATCTACACCGTATATGACTGTATATTTGATGATTATTCTACCAAAAATACACCGTATATATATGGCTCTGGCCAACCCTATGCATATCTCCTCCACCATAAAGCAAAGGGAAGATCAACGGGGATCAGGAGGGTTGCAGGCTTGACCTGAAACCAGCTCCTGATGAGAGTTGATAAAAGTACACGAGGGTACGCGCCTGGTGTGGACACATTGCAAAATAAATAATAATACACTGTAAACACACACCCACACACAAACATACACACCCACCCACACACACACACACACACTCATATATACACACACAATAACACTGTAAATACAACATAACGTTCAACATAAGAGCCATTCCTAGGGCTGGTCAGAACTGCGTATATGTATACCATATATGACCGTATGCATGGTGATTCCCCTGCCAAAAATACCGTACATATACCATATATACGTATGTATGTATGTATGTATGGTTTTCGCCAACCCTAGCCATTCCGCGTGATTAACATCGCACATGTATAGGGTTGGCCAGATCCATCCATTTATAGTTATATACGGTGTACATACGGTATTTTTAGAAAGAAAATCACCATACACACCGTCATATACGGTGTGTATACACAGTTCTGCCCAACTCTACTTATGACACCTCTCCAAAATAGTTAACTCACCATTTCAGCGGTATGCACCATCTTGCACATTACAAAGAGCAACACGCCTTTGATTTGAGGCATGCAATGTGTGTGCGTGTGTGTGTGTTTATGTGTTTGTGTGCCGGGTTACAAGAGTCTAGAAAGGCAAGGTCCGTTTTGTGAACATCTGAGTGACAACGTACGCAACATTTCAACCCTAAACACTATGTGCAACATTTAACCCTTTAACACGTCCTCTCATTTTCAGAGAGTATGCTGATCCCATGCCCTTACTTTAAGAAAATCTTACCATAAGAGTCTCACTGTAAGGGAATCTTACAAATAGAGAGTCTTTCTGTAAGAGAGTCTTACTGTAAGAGGATCTTACAAAAAGAGAGTCTTTCTATAAGAGAGCCTCACTGTAAGGGAATCTTACAAACATAGAGTCTTTCTATAAGAGAGTCTTACTGTAAGAGAATCTTACAATAAGAGAGTCTTTTATAAGAGAGCTTCACTACAAAAGGGCCTTACAATCCCATGCTCTAACTCAAAAAAAGCCCGCTGATCCCACGCTTAGACTTATAAACAGCCTGCTGATCCCAGACTCTCACTTGAAGAGGGCCTTGCAAATTTATGCTCTCACTTCTGGGAGCCTCCTGATCGCATGCCAATTTTAGAAAGCCTTCTGGTCCCATGCTCCCCCTTAAAAAAAGCCTGCTGATCCCACGCTCTAACTTTTATAAAGCCTGCTGATCCCATGCTCTCACTTCCAGAGAGCCTTATGATCCCGTGCTCTCACTTTCTGTGAGCCCGCTATTCCCATGCTCTTTATATCAGGGACGCTGCGCACGTCGCTCATACACAAGATTCGTGCATGTTCTTCATATTTTTCATTGTTGTTGAAAGTGCAATCTTACAAAGAGCTTGTCGGTCCATACGGGCTCTCTTTGCTGTTTGCCTTTTCCAGGGGATTCAGAGGCGCAAGCAACAGACACACTCACAAACACACACACACACACAGAGAGACGCACACGCATTTTTCTTTCATGCAGGAGTATGCAGAGGCTGCTGCGCAAGCACACACACACAGGCAAAGAAATGCACATACATATATCTCTGTGCGCATCCTGTTTCTGTGCAGGAGGTACAGCTACACAAAGAAAGCCCGTTGGGCGATGCCATCCTGGAATGCTACGCAAGCGGCACTCGCAACGTGTTTGTGCTAGGCTTTGTGCCAGTCAAGAGCGGTAAGTGTATGTGGAGGCTCTGTGTGCCTCAGTTTTGCTTTTAGGTTTTATGCCAGTCAAGAGCGGTAAGTGTGTGCACAGGCTCTGTGCGTCTCTTTTGTGCTTTTAGGCTTTGTGCCAGTCAAGAGTGGTAAGTGTATGCGTAGGCCCTGTGTGTCTTATTTTTTCTAATTTTCATACAGACCAAGAGTTGCAAGTGTGTGTATACTCTGTGTGTCCTATTATGGTGTATATCATACACGCTTGCTGGCGACTCAGCGCTTTTGTGTTCAAACAATGTGCTGGTGTCTTTGTGTGAATCCTTGCAGAGAACACCATGGTCCTGCTTGCCTGTGACACAAGGCACCTGCGCGTTCCTTTTGTTGCACCTGTGTGGTCTTAAGCTCATTCAACATTTAAGAACGCTGTGCGTATCTTCGTAGAGAAAACCGTTGTTCTGCTTGCCTGTGACACAAGGCACCTGTGCGTTCCTTTGTTGCACCTGTGTTGGCTTAAGCTCATCCAACATGTACGTCTTTGTACGTGCCCCTGCAGAGAACACCGTGGTTCTGCTTGCCCGAGACACCCCTGTGAACCACCCCACCATCAAGGACCTGAATCTAGACATGTCCCAGTGGCAGCCCATCATCGAGGTGGGGGAGAGTAAGAGACAGGGATAGAGCTTGCAGCTTTTTGTTTTGTTTGTATTTTGTTTGTTTTGTTCTCAGTGGCAGCCCATCATTGAGGTGGGGGAGAGTGAGAGGGTTATACAGCTTGCAGTTTTTTGTTGCGGGGTAGTGGAGCCTGGACGCGTTTCGGTGGGGCAGCCCATCCTTGAGGTGGGGTTGTGCACAGAGGTTGTCTCGTGTGGCAATCAAGGGATCTGCAAAGCGTGATGAAGTCTGTTTCAGGACGTACCTTTGTGACTTAATTCATAGTGGCAGTCGCGTAGACCTCACATTCCGCGAGGGCTCCTTGCTCCTAGCAAGTTCACGGTGCTTATGAACTCAAATTTGAACTCAAATCTCTGCTTTCGTGCCATAGTTGCTCGAGCCTTTCATCTCGGGATTGTTTCCGAAGCGCACACCCTTCATTGATTTGATGCACTTTGCAGAACCGTGCGCTCGTTTCATGGCTGGTCAAGCCACCCAATACGCGAGAGCTTGCACGTGCCCAGCGCCTTACCTACGCCCAGATTGCCAAGCTGGAGGAGTGCTGGATGAGCAAACCCAACGCCACACTGGTGAGGAGGCCAATGCAAACTTGCAGTCAAAGCAGACACGTTTGCTTGGAACGCTGTGATTTCATTCATGGACGCACTTTCATTCATGGACGCACTTCATCAATGCACTTCATCAATGCACTTCATCAATGCACTTAATCAGTGCATTTCACGCACTCCATGAAGTATGGCCATTATCAATAGAGCGGATCCAACGCCACACTGGTGAGCAAGGGAGCTTTTGGTTGAGCGCTTCCTATTGTTAGTGCAATACTGAACTTGCCATGGAGGGCACGCAGATTACTAGCTTGGCAGCAGATTGCTAGCTTGGCAGCAGATTAATAGCTTGGAAGCAGGCAGATTACTAGCTTGGAACTTGCCATGGAGGGCATGCAGGTTACTAGCTTGGCAGCGTGAAAAGGTCACAGGCGATGTGAAGAAAATCTCACACACGTGTGCAGCACGTCATGAGCCCCTTTTTGCTGCATTGGATCATTGCAAGGTGAAGCAGGATAAAACACTCTGCGTTGGATAAATTGCAAAATGAAGCAGGATCTAACACTCTGTTCAGCCTGCTGGTGGATGGGCAGCAGCAGCACAGCTACGTTGGATCACAGCGAAAAGTGCATTCAGCGAAAAGTGCACTTGATTACAGTGAAAAATGCACTGGATCGCAGTGAAGAATGTACTGGATCACAGCAAAAAGTGCATTCAACAAAAAGTGCACTGTATTACAGAGAAGAGTGCACTGTATCTCAGTGAAGTGCACTCAACGAAAAGTGCTCTGGATGTCAATGAAAAGTGCACTGGATCTCAGTGAAGAGTTCATTCAGCAAAAAGTGCACTGGATGTCAATGAAAAGTGCACTGGATCTCAGTGAAGAGTGCAATGAATCACAGCAAAAAGTGCATTCAGTGAAAAGTGCTCTGGGTGTCAATGAAAAGTGCACTGGATCTCAGTGAAGAGTGCACTGGATCGTAGTGAAGAGTGCATTCAGCAAAAAGTGCTCTGGATGTCAATGGAAAGTGCACTGGATCTCAGTGAAGAGTGCACTGGATCTCAGTGAAGAGTGAGTGCACTGAATTGCAGCGAAAAGTGTATTCAGCAAAAGTGCTCTGGATTCTAATGAGAAATGCACTGGATCGCAGTGAAGAGTGCACTGGATCACAGCAAAAAGTGCATCAGCAAAAAGTGCACTGGATGTCAATGAAAAGTGCACTCGATCACATAGTGAGATAAATGGCAATGAACAGATGGCGATAAGAACCCAACCCAGTGGTCGATCTACGCGTACAAAAGCCTCATTGCTGCACAGATTTGACAATGGTTACAATGGGGGGTGACCTTCAGCCAGGTTGTTTGGCTGATCGGCTGCTGATCTGGCTCCAGACACAAATAAATTCATAAGCCAAAAAGAAAGTCGATTTCACAGATCTGACAAGAGTCGCAGGATCAAACACTCTGATCGGTGGCCCCTCTCTTCCCTCAGGTCGCCGTCACGTCAATAAGGGCTGTAAAATCCAAGAGTATTGGGTTGAAATTTTGATGAAACCATTTTTTAATCGCTTTTTGCAACGATCTGACACCTTTGAAAAGTACTTCAACAGACACCTAAAAGTCTTGAGATGGTTCCGTCCATCCTGGAAATTAAACAAAATGATCCTAGGATGGATGGTCTGGATAAAGCGTAAGGATCCTTGGGTGGATATCATGCCTCTTGCAAAACAGGCTTAACAATACCAAGGTATTCAACAGCCATACATTCTGCTGGCGCAGACTTTAAACCCGTTTTATTTGTGTGATACCTACTCCCTTTGCTCGCAATGGTACGAAGGACGATGTGGACCAAGTGGCCACAGAGGAAGATGGTGCTGAGGTCACCCCTGTTGCTCTGAGGTGTGTGTGTGTGTGTGTGTGTGTGTGTGTGTGTGTGGGTGGGTGTGTGGGTGTGGATGTGTGGGTGTGGTGTGTGGATGTGTGTGTTTTTATTGCATATGCAGGTGTGTGGGTGTGGATGTTGTGTGTGTGCGTGTGTGTGTGTGTGCGTGTGTGTGAGTATGTGTGTGGGTGGATGTGTGTGGGTGGGTGTGGATGTGTGTGTGGGTGTGGATGTGTGTGTGTGTGTATGCACGTGCATTTGATGACCTGTGCATACTCATTTGAGCCCATCTCTAGTCTAGTAGTAACGTAAGCATGCACAGGCAAATTGAGTAAAATGCGTGCCGAGGGGGATGATCTGCAGGACACCTGACAAGTGCAGAGCGCCGGAACTAAAGCGTGCGGGGTTACACACAATGCTAGCACTGACACTGTTACTTCACAGTTGTAGCACTGACACTGTACACAGTTCACAGTTATACACAGTTCAGCTGTACACAGTTCACAATTGTAGCACTGACACTGTTACTTCACAGTTGTGTGTCAGGAGTTATGCGTAAGGGTTGTGCCCTCGCACAAGCTGTTTGCTGCTACCTCTCTCCTGTACACAGCATTTTTTAGTGTCTGTACACAGTATGTGTTAGTGCAATTCCGACGCAATGTAAACCCAGCTTTAAGCAACACGTGGCCATGCAGTCAACTCATTGAGCTTATGCAGTATATCCAACAAGGTCATGCAGTACGTTCAACGAGCTCATGCAGTTTATCCCACGAGCTCATGCAGTATATCCAACGAGCTCATGCAGTAAATCCAACGAGCTCATGCAGTAAATCCAACAAGGTCGTGCAGTACATCCAACAAGCTCATGCAGTTTACAGCATTCACACAAGTAACCTAACCGCACGGTTTGCAGATACACTGATGTGCACGAATGCAACATGCTCATTTTTACGCATTCTTGCAATTTGCTCGTGTGGTTTCCAGATACACTGATGTGCACCAGTACAACTCTGTGTTCAAGATACTCAAGCAATACGCACTCGTGCAACATGCAACTTGCACATACACTGACGTGCGCCAGTACAACTCTGTGTTTGAAATACGCAAGCAATACACACTCATTCAACTTGCGTGTGTGGTTTCCAGAAACACTGATGTGCGCCAACACAACTCTGTGTTCAAGATGCTCAAGCAATACGCACTCGTGCATCATGCAACTTGCACATACACTGACATGCGCCAGTACAACTCTGTGTTCAAAATACGCAAGCAATACACACTCATTCAACTTGCTCGTGTGACTTATTGCAGATACACTGATGTGCACCAGTACAACTCTGTGTTCAAGATGCTCGTGAAGCTGGAGGCTGACTATGACCGAGCGACGAAGGAATCGCAGGTGTGAATGGAAGGGACGTGACAAAGGATGATGTTAGAGTGTCGTGTACATTGACCACGCAACTGTTCCATTTTTCTATAAGGCGCGTTTACACTCCTAGTTGTTTTGTTTTTCTCTCTTTGTTATTCTCCTAGTCGTTTTGTTTTCTCGAAGGCGCGTTTACATGTCTCCTAGTTGTCGTGTGCAGCATATTAACCACGCAGCTGTTCCAATTTTCCGAAAACGCGTTTACATCTCCTACATGTCGTTTACATGGCGTACATGGCATACATGGCATACATGTCATTTACATTGGCGCCTACATGTCGTTTACATTGGCGTCTACATTGGCGTTTACATTGGCGTTTACATGGCGTACATGGCGTACATGGCGTACATGTCATTTACATTGGCGCCTACATGTCGTTTACACTGGCGTTTACATTATCGTTTACATTGGCGTACATGTCATTTACATTGGCGCCTACATGTCGTTTACATTGGCGCCTACATGTCATTTACAATGGCGTTTACATTGGCGTTTACATTGGCGTACATGGGGCTTGCATGTCTCCTAGCTGTTGTGGCAAGCAATGTGATGGGCACCCTCACCGGTGTGGCTGCTACCGTAATGACAGCACTGCATACCAAGTCTGGATGGGTCAAACCAGAAGGATTGGTCTATGTATGCATTGCGGCAGAGGAACAGCTAGCCAACGAGTTGTGTAGTTGGGGAGTGGCTGGCAGGACAACAATGGCGGTGCGGTACAGAAATCACCTATGAGCTTGGACCTATGAGCTTGACCTCCTAAGTGCAGCACAGTGTGCTTTGTGGCTTTTTCATTTCGTGGTCATGTGCCAATGATGTTGACTTAGAAGTCGTGCCTGGCTCAAAATTTACATAGCAGCTATAACCGTGTCAGCCGTCTGGATCCGATGTTCCTTAGGACCAAATGGGGGAGCAGCATTTGCTCACGCAGCTCTCAGATCAGAACGTTTGGATGACGTGCTTCTTTTGTTTTGTGTGTGTTCTCTCATTTGCAGTCACGGGACGACATCTCCATTCGCTGGGACTTGGGCCTGAAGCACAAGCGCATGGCCTACTTCTTCTTTCCAAAGGACAAATCAGAACGTTTGGATGACGTGCTTCTTTTGTTACGTGTGTGTGTGTGTGTGTGTTTGTCCATTTGCAGTCACGTGACAACATCTCCATTCGCTGGGACTGGGGCCTGAATCATAAGCGCATGGCCTACTTCTTCTTTCCAAAGGACGACGTGGACTTGCGCCTGATGCCTGGTGCGCTCATGATCTGGTCAAGATCACATACTGCTATGGTCACACATGGTCACGTCCGTGGTCTGATTAAGGTCACACACTGCTATGGTCACACATGGTCACGGCCGTGGTCTGGTCAAGATCACATCGCAGTCATGATCTGGTCAAGGTCACATACTGCTATGGTCACACATGGTCACGTCCGTGGTCTGATTAAGGTCACACACTGCTGCGGTCACACATGGTCACGGCCGTGGTCTAGTCAAGATCACATCGCAGTCATGATCTGGTCAAGGTCACATACTGCTGTGGTCACACATGGTCACGGCCGTGGTCTGGTCGAGATCACATACTGCTTTGGTCACACATGGTCACGTCCGTGGTCTGATCAAGGTCACATACTGCTGCGGTCACACATGGTCACAGCCGTGGTCTAGTCAAGATCACATACTGCTGTGGTCACACATGGTCAAGGCCGTGGTCTGGTCAAGATCACTTACTGCTATGGTCACACATAGTCACGGCCGTGGTCTGGTCAAGATCACATCGCATCACAGACATACATCTAATATGAAAAAAGAAAAGAAAAAAAGAACGCAGATCGTGTAAACACTACCGTTATGGATTAGGAAAGGATGTTGTTTTGTGTTCTGCACCACCCAATGGATGCAGAAAACACGTCCCACCTGGAGCATGTAGATAAGAGGGGATTAGGTGGTTGGGATGCAGAAGCTTGCACACCACCAGGAGTATTGCTCATATATTTGTGGGGAGATACATCTGACGTAGGCCACACACAGCCATTCTGCTCAGCGTGAACAATTGCGGTCACGTACTGCTTCGGTGGTCACACATCGTCAAGGCAACACACACACACACACACACTCTTACACACAAAAACACAAACACACACCGAGTCATTTTGGTCAACGTGAGAACGCTTCCAAGCTGAATGTAAGAATTGCTATAAAAATCGTATTTTCGTCAGCTGTGCAATAGATCGTCTTCCATCTTCAATTGAAGTGCATGGCTTGCATCTTAGCTTATGCTTGATACAATTAAGGTCATGCACTGTTTACTATTCTTCGTCTCTCATTCCAAAAGGTTACTGTTCACTATTCCTCGTCTCTCATTCCAAAAGGTCACTGTTCACTATTCTTCGTTTCATTCCAAAAGGTCACTGTTCACTATTCTTCGTCTCATTCCAAAAGGTCACTGTTCACTATTCCTCGTCTCTCATTCCAAAAGGTCACTGTTCACTATTCCTCGTCTCTCATTCCAAAAGGTCACTGTTCACTATTCCTCGTCTCTCATTCCAAAAGGTCACTGTTCACTATTCCTCGTCTCTCATTCCAAAAAGTCACTGTGCGCTATTCCTCGTCTCAATCTTTTGGTGTCGGGAGCGACAACTATTGAATCAGGTTTGTGAGAGACAAGTGTTCGATCCAAAAGAGGTCACACACACTTATATCTGCGCGGTGCCTGGACCACAACAATTAAATCCACATGTCAGGTCCACATCCTCCCAAAAGCAAGTTTATGATGGCAAGCTGATGAGCTGATGCTATTAGCAGTGACACTTGCAAGGCAATAAGCAGTCTGCAATCTGCAGGTGATGAGCTCAAGCTCAAGCATATCAACAGTGACACTCTAAACATGTCAACAGTGACACTTTAAAGGCAATAAGCAACTGCCTCCCCATATCTGCAGGGGGTGAGCTCAAGCTCGAGCATGTCAACAGTAACACTTTAAACATGTCAACAGTGACACTTCAAAGGCAATAAGCAACTGCCTCCCCATATCTGCAGGGGATGAGCTCAAGCTCAAACATCGGAACGCTTCCAACAGAGGTGCCTGGGAGGGCAGTGGTACCGTGACTCGTTTTGACCAGACGGAAGAGGTCTGCCTGGAAATGCAGAGCAACGTGAGTGTCTGTACGCGCACGAGCTGATGTGGTTGTGGATTGTTTAGGTACAGGCACTGTGGCCTGTTCTGACCAGATTGGTGCCTGGAGATGCAGAGCAACGTGAATGTCTGTACGCGCACGAGCTGATGTGGTTGTGGATTGTTTAGGTAGGCATTGTGGCCTGTTCTGACCAGATTGGTGCCTGGAAATGCAGAGGAATGTGCATATTTGCAAACGCTAACCCATGCAGGATAAGCGTGGTGGCTTTAATCGATATATTTGTCATGTGACCTGCACTGAAATGCATGCTAAACTGCATTCTGCTCCCACGCAGGACGTGCCTGACGATTGCACAGTGGGGTTCCGCGTTGAGAAGCCTGTCGTGTAATCTGCACTGAAATGTATACTGAACTGCATTCTGCTCCCACGCAGGACGTGCCTGACGATTGCACAATGGGATTCCGCGTTGAAAATCTTGTCGTGTAATTTGCACTGAAATGTATACTGAACTGCATTCTGCTCCCACGCAGGACGTGCCTGACGATTGCACAATGGGATTCCGCGTTGAAAATCTTGTTGTGTAATTTGCACTGAAATGTATACTGAACTGCATTCTGCTCCCACGCAGGACGTGCCCGACGATTGCACAATGGGATTCCGCGTTGAAAATCTTGTCGTGTAATTTGCACTGAAATGTATACTGAACTGCATTCTGCTCCCACGCAGGACGTGCCTGACGATTGCACAATGGGATTCCGCGTTGAAAATCTTGTCGTGTAATTTGCACTGAAATGTATACTGAACTGCATTCTGCTCCCACGCAGGACGTGCCTGACGATTGCACAGTGGGGTTCCGCGTTGAGAAGCCTGTCGTGTAATCTGCACTGAAGTGTATACTGAACTGCATTCTGCTCTCGCGCAGGACGTGCCTGACGATTGCACAGTGGGATTCCGCGTCGAGTTCGTGTGGAAGTCCACCAGCTTTGACCGAATGCGTTCTGCTCTGAAGCAGCTGGACCAGGACCGCACCTCCATCAGCGGTTTCCTGTACCACACTCTGCTAGGTAGGTAGGGTGTCGATATTGAGTGCTGTGCAGCGCTGTGATTGCTCTTGTTCAAGTTTCTTGCATGACCACAGGACCGCATCTCCATCAGCAGTTCCCTGTACCACAAGCTGCCACGTGACCCTTTTGCTACCCATTTTTGTAGCACCATCGATTTTTTGTGCATTTTGGTTCCGCTACGTGACCCTTTTGCTACCCGTTTTTGTAGCACCATCAATTTTTTGTGCACTTTGGTTCCACCATTTACAAGAAATATGGAAGGTTCTTGATGTGACCAGCCTCCGTCACCAACTTTCCAGTTCGTTTACGTGAAAATTACAGCTCTTCTTCATATGCATACAACTCCACCATGAGTGAGTGAATGCTTCAGTCATTTTTTCATTAAGGTACTGTGTGCCTCGTGGGTGAGTGCTTCATTCATGTTCCTTCACTAGAACAATGTGTGCCTTGTATCCCAAGGCTGAGCTTCAGTCATTTTTTCATTTACTGTGTGCCACGTGAGTGAGTGCTTCATTCATGTTCCTTCACTAGGGCATTGTGTGCCTCATACCTTAAGGCTGAGCTTCAGTCATTTTTTTCAATTAGGTACTGTGTGTCACGTGAGTGAGTGCTTCATTCATGTTCCTTCACTAGGGCATTGTGTGCCTCATACCTTAAGGCTGAGCTTCAGTCACCTGCAATGTTTATTATTGCATGCATGCATGCAGGCAGGTACACACAGAATGACACATGCATGCGGACAGTTACACACACATGCAGGCAGGCAGGTACACACACATGCATACAGGTACACACACATGCATGCAGGTACACACACATGCAGACAGGTACACACATAATGACACATGCATGCAGGTACACACAATGACACATGCATGCAGGTACACACACATGCAGGCAGGTACACACACATGCAGGCAGGTACACACACTTGCAGGCAGGTACACACACATGCAGGCAGGTACACACACAATGACACATGCATGCAGGCAGGTACACACATGCAGGCAGGTGCACACACATGCAGACAGGTACACACACATGCAGGCAGGCAGGTACACACACACATGCAGACAGGTACACACACATGCAGGCAGGTACACACACAATGACACATGCAGGCAGGCAGGTACACGCACAATGACACAGAGCGTGAGAAGGACAGGCGACACTTTTGCTGCTACCCCTACGCACATCGACACACTCATACACTCTTACACACACACGCACGTGCACACACACATACACGTTGCCGTAATCAGGTCATGAAGTGGAGCCCTCTCAGCTGCGCACCCACCAGCCTCGGAAGGGCTTGTCTGTGCCCAACCTGCCGGACCTGAACCACTCGCAGGTGTGTGTGTGTGTGCAGTGTGTGTGCTGTGCGTGTGTGTGCGCTTTGTGTGGCTTACCTAAAAGCACTCAGGAGTCAGCTCAATGTGATTGAGCATACACACTGACGCACATTGGCACATCGTTGCTGTCTTTTCAACGCATACATCAGGCGCAGGGCCAACGCATGTTTCTTGCCCCCGTATGCACATTACATTTTCTGCGCGAAAAGCTTGAGCTCGTGCTCTATTCTTTGTCGTGCATGCAATGAATACTTACCTCCCTCACTGCTCACCTTCGACATGCACACACTATCTTTGTGCGCAGTTGGCGGCTCTAAAAAGTGTCCTCACGTCGCCCCTGTCCTTGATCCAAGGCCCACCTGGTACGAAAACGCTCCTAGCTGCAGGGACAGGGACAGTGCATTATTAGCTGCAGTGCCAGTGACAGTGCATTGTTAGTAGCAGTGCCAGTGACAGTGCATTGTTAGTAGCAGTGCCAGTGACAGTGCATTGTACGTAGCAGTGACGGTGACAGTGCATTGTACGTAGCAGTGCCAGTGGCAGTGCATTGTTAGTAGCAGTGCCAGTGGCAGTGCATGGTTAGTAGCAGTGCCGGTGACAGTGCATTGTTAGCTGCAGTGACGGTGGCAGTGCATTGTTGGTAGCAGTGCCGGTGGCAGTGCATTGTTATTGGCAGTGCCAGTGGCAGTGCATGGTTAGTAGCAGTGCCTGTGGCAGTGCATTGTTAGTAGCAGTGCCTGTGGCAGTGCAATGTTAGTAGCAGTGCCTGTGACAGTGCATTGTTAGTAGCAGTGACGGTGGCAGTGCATTGTTAGTAGCAGTGACGGTGGCAGTGCATTGTTAGTAGCAGTGCCGGTGGCAGTGCATTGTTAGTAGCAGTGCCGGTGGCAGTGCATTGTTAGGAGCAGTGCCAGTGGCAGTGCATTGTTAGGAGCAGTGCCGGTGGCAGTGCATTGTTAGGAGCAGTGCCGGTGGCAGTGCATTGTTAGCAGCAGTGCCGGTGGCAGTGCATGGTTAGTAGCAGTGCCAGTGGCAGTGCATGGTTAGTAGCAGTGCCTGTGGCAGTGCATGGTTAGTGGCAGTGACGGTGGCAGTGCATTGTTAGTAGCAGTGCCGGTGGCAGTGCATTGTTAGTAGCAGTGACGGTGGCAGTGCAGTGCATGGTTAGTAGCAGTGCCTGTGGCAGTGCATGGTTAGTGGCAGTGACGGTGGCAGTGCATTGTTAGTAGCAGTGCCGGTGGCAGTGCATTGTTAGTAGCAGTGACGGTGGCAGTGCATGGTTAGCTGCAGTGCCAGTGGCAGTGCATTGTACGTAGCAGTGACGGTGGCAGTGAAAGAGCATGGTTAGACAGTGAAATAGTATTACCACTAGCAGCAGTTCCAGGAGCAGTGCATTACTATTAGCAAATGTGATTTAAGCAGGGACAGTGACTGTGCATTGTTAGTAGCAGTGCCTGTGGCAGTGCATTGCCACTAGCAGCAGTGACGGTGGCAGTGCATGGTCAGCAGCAGTGCCAGGAGCAGTGCATTGCTATTAGCTGTTGTGCTATATATAGTGTGTGTGTTGCTGAGACAGCAGTGCCAGGAACAGTGCATTGCTATTAGCTGTTGGATATATATATGTGTGTGTGTTGCTGAGAACAGCAGTGCCAGGAACAAGGTCGCAGGCGTGACAGAAAAATTGCATAGCACAAAAGTTTCAAAGTGCTAGTCGAGCTGATGGCAAGGTTTGTCTCATTGACAAATTGACAAGGTTTGTCACATTGACAAATTGTAATATCAACTGACCCACTCTGAAATAACAAATTGCCCTCTCACCTTAACCAACTTCAAAAAAAAATCACAACACGCAGGCACCGGGAAGACAGTGACCTCAGCTGCCATCGCCTTTCACATCGCTCAGGTAAAGACTCCTTTTTCTTTTTTCATTCTTCTTTCTTCTTTTCTCAGTACGAGTGCAGCATTTGTGAACGTTATGTGCGCCGACGTTCCTATTTGACGTGGAAGGAAGAGCACACCGCGCTCGTGCCAGCGTTTCAATTTTTCGGCAGACCACTGAGGAGTGTGTGCTGCACACACCTGATGCATGTGCGTGCTACACACACCTGATGCATGTGCGTGCTACACACACCTGATGCATGTGCGTGCTGCACACACCTGATGCATGTGCGTGCTACACACACCTGATGCATGTGCGTGCTACACACACCTGATACATGTGCGTGCTACACACACCTGATGCATGTGCGTGCTACACAC
>Ga0307942_1001119_pt1 | contig 20831 bp, 26 predicted proteins | sample OrgLakmetagen175_FD_201846 | JGI IMG/M metagenome (GOLD analysis project Ga0307942, IMG submission 201846) | Saline water microbial communities from Organic Lake, Antarctica - #175 | ecosystem: Environmental > Aquatic > Non-marine Saline and Alkaline > Saline | place: Antarctica: Organic Lake... | reverse complement strand
TGACAAAGGCATGCCACACTTTGGAGACAGGTTCAACGTTTTTACCTGCACCATTTGCAAGAACACGCACTGGAAAAAAAGGGGCCATGCCACACTTTGGAGCCAGGTTCAACGTTCTTACCTGCACCATTCGCAAGAACACGCACTGGAAAAAAAAGGTGCCATGCCCCGCTTTCTCAAAGCGTAGAGTGTAAGGCTCTAATTTTTGGGCGATTCTGGAAGCGGCATTTACGGCCTCATCTCTGCATGCAATATGACAGACTGATATAAAGAGAGAAAAGGGCAGTAATGATGCAGAATCTTACTGTGTTAACTCTGCAAGTGACTTCTGCCCTGCTCCTCCATTTACATAGTACGACACACATTTCAAAAGGCGCAGCTCGACAGATTACTTTGGATTCAATGCGTTCAGAAAGCTGAGCTCTCCCTTCTTGCCCTTAACACACACATAAGCCATCTCACCTAGTCATATGTAATCCGCCTAATAAAGTCACGTGTGGTGCGAACCTGGAGGAGAAAAGTTACATTCGGACAAGGAAAATGCAGGCCAGAAGCACAGCAAGATTCCATACCCTCACTGCAAATCTGAACACGTGCAATGCTGCCTCTCACCGTGGGCTCCCCTTGTGCGCGGCCACTAGATCCTCTACTTCCTTGGTTAGTCTGTCTCGCAACGGTCCTACAGATGAAAACATGGCACAACACCCTTCTTCCGCCATAACTCTTTGCTTGCGTTTTACATTTCACGTAAGAGAAATTACTTGTGCCCCCTTCTTCCCCCATGCACGAGCGTATGTACCTGGGCTCGGCTCAATCCAGAGGCTGTAGCTAGAAGTAGTCATCCGTGCCTGTCCTATAATCCTTTCCGATCCATGATGCCTAGACCTGCCAAAATCTGCTTTACTAAACTTTTGGGGGAATATGGTGAGGCAGAAACACCAGAACCAGGGCAAAACAACAGACAATTTTTTTAATGTCGGGGCGCACGTCAGAATGAAATTATTTCTTATCGTATTAGCGTGAGGCTGAGGAATAAGTATTTACCGATTTCCATCTTTCGCGCATTTACAACGATTTTGGATTAATTGGTAATCCAGGGGCGTATAAGTATCAATAATCCAGGTATTAATCCGTGCACATTTACAATGCAAGCTCGAGTTGCAGTGCTTTTGCCTTCTATCCGAGAAGCATATCAGGGAATTACCAACCAATAATCAGGCTGCAGGAAGTCGGAAGAGTGGTCAGGGCCCTGTAGCTCAGATTTTGTTTATCTGTTTCATGTTTCCTCTGTTTCTTTTGTTAGCCAGGTGTAGTTTCAGCTTTTTCCAAACTTCCGCTGAGATGCCCTATGGGGCAGAGAGTGATGTAACCCTACCCTACCTTAAATTAAAGGGCGTTTTGATTAACGTTTATTGAGCCAGCCATTTACCCACTCAATATAATGCAAAAGTGATTAATGCATTTTCATTAGGTAATCATTAGGGGATATAAAGTACGACCCATCTCATGGGTAAATTAGAGGGGGTTTTGAGTCAAATTACGACCTTCGGGAATATCTGTTGTTTTTCTTTTAACTGCACAGCCCAATGCCTATCATCAGCCCAACATATGTGGCTGCCGGTTGCCCCCCTTTGTAAACCCTTTGTAAACCCTTTAACTGCACAGTGCTCAAATAGACAATCAGGAAGTTGGGACTCTCATGCTCTGAAACGAATCCCAGCCGAGGTTGGATGGATCTGAATGAAGCTGGGGAACGTGCTGTGCAATAAATATAGTTTTTTTCGCGAAGATACTTCCAAAAAATTCCAGTTCCAATTAGACATAAAAAATGTGACTACTATTGTATCCCAAAAGAAGAAGCTGTCCGGAAGAACGAGATGTCAGCCAAATCGACGCTTTCACTCCGTTCCTTGCCACGCACATCTCACAACAACATTACCTTTTAAGTAAAAAATACGATATACCATGTAATACGATACAAGTTGCTAAAATAATCCTTGTGTAGCAGTAGATTCGGATAAATGCTGGCTCCACCTTTCACATCACGAACTTGCAAAGTGGAAGAAAAAAGGAAATGACAAACAACTGCACACTGCTACTTGTACATTTACTACTTTTGCGCTTCCGTCACCATACAATATCAACAAGCATTGCACTTGTACCTACAGCACAACAGGTGAGCCGCTTGCTTTGAGTTTGGACAGACAGACATTGGCATATCAAAGGCAAAAAGACATGAAACTTACAAAGAGCAGAAGAATCTAGGTAGCAAAACGTGAAGACCTACAACTTCTTCCGCAGCACGTTGGACCGCTCTCCACCTCCTGGTCGTGTGTCTGCTGCAGAAGGTGCTGCCTTTGATTGCCCAAACACCATTTTTTCGAGCTTGGCCCTGATCTCCATTGCCGATGGAGAGGATCTGTCCTCAGCGGGGTTGGCCTTTGCTGCTTGGGCATGAAGACGTTCCTCCCGAGCCTGATTGACAACATCATTGTATGGCCTGCCTGCCAGGTTTGACGACAGCCTGGGTTGCTGCTGCTGATAATGATGATGATGCTGGTGCTCTGAATATTCCTGCTCCTGTTGACTAACACGTGACGGCTTAGAAGTGACGTGTGTACTTCCTGAGAATGACGGACGAGACCCTTCTCTCTCCCTTTGAAATGACCCAAAGCGGTCCGAGTCAATGTTATACTGCTCTTGAAGGGTGCGTGCGGGCTCGAGCGCCATTCGCATCACGCCCTGAACGATTGATGACGCCTGACAGTGTGTGTGTTGTGTGTATGTATGTGTGTGTGTGTATGTGTGTGTGTGTGTAGTGGGACGGTAGTTGAGAGTAAGGAAAGGCATTGGGCAAAGTTGATCGAGCTTTGGTGCAGCAGGTGCTTCCCTCTACCTAGATGTCGGATTAAAGCAAGCTTGTAAACGCTTTGAAACTGCAAAAGATGGCAATGAGCTTTATTCTGACCATAAGTGTACAACCATGAAGTTATAAAATATTTTTACCAAGCCACCAACCTTTGAATCAGGATTGGAAGGCAAATGCTGTAGACCCTGCAAACCCTCAAGCTTCACCAATCGTCTGTTGATTTTCTCGGTGGCAATAATCACACCACTTGATAAGTCTTCAACCTATGGCATCATAACAAACATATGGGGGGGGTTGTGTTATATGCCATGGTTGCCTTCAGCCCTGTGGATCATTTGCCGAGCTTCAGAGTTATAGTTGACAAAAGAGCAGAGAACTTTGCAGTTCAAGGGGCTTGAGGAAGAGCAAATATGGGTATAAAGTCTCATGTTTGTGCCCACGCATTAGACTGCCAACGCATCGCTTGTGCCCATGCTCTAGATGCATGGGCACCACCCACGTGCATTGTAGGTGGTGCTGGGCTGAGAGCAAAGAAGGGTAACTAGTTTTGACACCTTTCTCAGCTGAACACTAGGTAATAACTTGGAACTAAGGTCTTGGATTTATCTGTGGGTGATGAAAACCAGTCAGCCGCCGTTCTCAAGGCCACCCCTACTGTAAGCATTTCCAACTATCTAGCATTACCTGATTCAATAGTCCAGTCAACTCTTCTTGCATTGTACAAGAGCGCTCATTGGCCATCTCTGCTTCCTCCAATGCAGCAGCAAGTCCAGGACCCACCTGCGAAAGAACAATCTGCCTTGCTCAACCCTGTAAAATATGTGCTTTGGTAACATGCCTCAACTAGGAAATACATCCTTGACCTCTAGAAGCGGAATCCCCTAGAATTGTATTGCAGTTAGTACCAGTTAATGCAACCTCTCCCTTGCAGTTGCACTGACACATGATTTACGAAATGAGTGCCTACCTCATTAAGCACAGCCTCCAGCACGGCCTCAGGTGCCGCATTTCCTTCCTTTGCATTTCTGAAAGATGTTGGTCGCGTCAAATGCAGCGTGTTGCTTGCTGGAGCTAGGACTTCTAGCGCCCCTATACGCCGTGACAGGCTGTCGTTCATTCCGTTTATAAGCTGCAAGGCAAGTGGACGTACCCTGTTTGCCTGGGATAACTTGAAAGATTGACAGACCAAATGCATCTGTCTGCTGTTCTACTTGTAAAATGCACAGGCCTAGTTGGTGGAAGTTTGAATGGCTTTAGGCTCCAGTTAATGTCATGGGCACAAATTGATGACGTGTTCAAAATCAGAGCACAGCCTTGCACACTGACTGCCTTGAGCTGCTTTGGTACCAGAGAATTTGTTCCTGCACAATCACCTGCAATGTAATTCTTAATTGTACTCTCACAGCAAAAAAGCCAGCAAAGAACTTAAGTAAATGTGTAGGGTTGGCCAGAACCATACATATATATATATATATATATATATATATATTATATATACGGTGTACTGTGGAGACGGTATATCACCGCGTACCGCGAACGTTTCTGACCCCCACGCGGTGCGTCGGGAGCATTTAAATAACTAAGTTAGGGCCTCACGAACTTTGCATTGGGTTTAATTAACTATTAGGGACACAGAGGGGAGGAAGCACGTCTTCAATCCCTTCACATGAGCATGCACTCACACGTACGCGCACACAAACGTACCTGCACGCAACGCACACACACGCACGTGCACACACACACACGAGTACACAACGCACGCACACACGTACGTACACAACCGTACACACGCACACACGTACACAACGCACACACGTACACGCACGCACACACACACGCGCACACACACGCACGTACGCGCACGCACGCACACATGCACACGCACACACACACGTACGCGCGCACACTCGTGTACAAATGCATGTGCGTGCAGCTCCAGAGGGCCCTCGCATAGGCCGCATTGAGGTAAATCATTAAATTGTGTGCCCCTTGCTTAGCTTGCATTGGGGTTTTATCAAACATCAAAAGTCGCATTGGTCACAAGTCTCTACGGCACATACAAAAATGTTTGCAGGGATTTCATCAACTATACGGTCGGTCATATGCGGCGTACGTAAAAGGTTCTGGCCAACCCTATAATGGGTCTGAACCTAATCTCAGCTTATTGGCAGAACTACCAAACTTGCATGCTCTCAACTGGAGCCCATCAACACCGAACCTACCACACGCAATTGCACAGTATCCTCTGGAAGACAAGACATTTGTGTCCGCGCAACGTTGTCCCTGCAAATTAATGCGTGCACAGTGCTTTTGACAAATGGGAAAAAGGCGGAAACAACAAGCAAGATTTTGGTAAGGCAAAAGATCGTTTAAGAGCACCAGCATGCTGCTGTAGTTCAATAACGAGTGAAAGCGCATAACGAGTCTCACTCCTAGAGCAGCAGCAAACCCTTGCAATGTCTGCCTTGAGCTTTTTGCTTTCTTGTTACATAAAAGCAACATGGAAGATTTGAAAGTATACAGTGTAGACTTTCCTTCCATTAGCCAATCGCCAAAAACCATCCCACGATCATGATACACTTCTTGACGGAAACAGTGATGCGATGCTTTGTCCTTTCTACACTCATTTTTCCTAAAGGACTCCACACATTGAATGTCAAGAAAAGCTTCATGTGAATCTATCAAGACAGTAATCATTCTAGCAGCAGAGCCAACATGCAAGGTGCATTCATGCAAGGTTCATTCATGTAAGATTCATTCACTCAGGTGCTGCTATGACAGCGTTATCGGTGCAAATAGCAGCATGTGAAACTTTTGTTCTGAGACGCACACACACCAAATCACACTCACATTGAGCCACATGAGAGGTGAACACTGCCCGAGGATTTTTTGTTTGCGATGCCAGTACCTGCGGCATTGATTATATGTAGGGTTGGCCAGGACCGTAAATATACACCGTATATGACCGTATATTTGGTGATCTCCCTGCCAAAAATACCGTATATACACCGTATGTATATGGTTCTGGCCAACCCTAATTATATGATGACAATAAGCAAGCAAAATCAGCACTGTGATTGCTTTGCTTTGGCCCTGGCCAATACCATTAAGAGAGGAAAAAGGGGAGAATCTGCTGAAGGTAATATACAAGTAGCTTCATTAAGGGTAAGTTTAATGTCTGCAGACTTTTCAGGCAACCCAACTTTAAACAGCTTTCACTGGTATGTCCAATTATGGCTCGTCCTTTGAAGTGTACCATATAGTACTGATTTAAAGAATGTGTGTTTGCATGTTTCTATGACTTGAACAAGGTTAGAAGAGCGTGGACCTTTATTGAGGAAGCATAGCTTGTTGGGTATTCAGGCAGGTTAGCAGTTGGCTAGTTACTTAATGTTTTGGGTTTCCTGTCTGGCTATTGTCTCTCTCTGTAATATAAACCGTCCAAGTCAACATAGCTATCAAATCACCTGGCAGACTGTTTTGTCCCTCATTGACCTGTTCCTGGCTCGGCACATCATGCCTTGTAGATGGTGGTCCCGCCTTTGCCTGCAAAGACAGTAGCTGCCACCTGAGCTGCTGCTCACTGGCCTGCTGTTGCTGCAACTGCTGCTCCAACACGTGCATCTGCTTCTGCATGTCTGCCATCTGCTCAACAAGACTGGACTGGATGCATCTTGGATCTGCTGTGTCACCAGCCTTGCCGTTGAAAAATCCTTCTGCTGATGGGCTGAAGTTGCGGCCAATAGATGTCTGCCGTGCTTGAACAGTTTCATCCATCTGAGCCTTCCAGGCAACCAGCTTAGCAACCTGTAGAAAGGGACAGTGAGTTTTGCGCACAATCATACATCATACGTACTGTGCTGCCCTCCATGTGAATGCAGGGCAAAATCAGGATAGCAACACGCAAGAGCCAGCCCTTCCTAGGGCTGCTTTCTAATCATTTGTGGAAAACGCCATTACTAACACCAAAAAGCGTAACAAAAAAAATCTGACGACGTGAAGCCAAAGACTTTCCCGGATTTATGCAATGTTGCGGGACAGTGCACGGCGTGCTGGCCAAAGTACAGCCTTGACAATGGGTATGTTTTGAACATCCATGATCACCCCTCAGCCAGATTTAACATTTGCAGCTATTAGGCCAGCAACTATTAGCCCTATTAGCCCAGACCAGACTATTAGCCCCCCAACTATTAGTCCTGCAACTATTAGGCCTGCAACTATTAGCCCTATTAGCCCAGACCAGACTATTAGTCCTGCAACTATTAGGCCTGCAACTATTAGGCCTGCAACTATTAGCCCTATTAGCCCAGACCAGACTGTTAGCCCTGCAGCTATTCGGCCTGCAACAGAGGTGGTGGAGGTGAGGCAAGGAAGTGTCACAGAAAATCAGCATTAAGGGGTCACTCAAAGTGGAATCCTTGGAATGCTGGAGAGCCCAGGTATGGGGACACATGTCACTACAAGCTCTCTCTTGTTAAGGACTGGTAAAAGGAAGATAAAGCGCAGTGCTTGATGAAGCAAGCCCATTCAGACCTGCTCGTAAATTCGTAGCACAGCTGCCACTGACTTTCAGCAGTGTATCATTTGCAGAGGGGGGCCACGGAGACCCAAAATGGACATATTGACGTATTTTGATGTGCTCTTTTGCCATTGCATGCGGGGGCACATACTTTAATTGCCAATATATACCGGTGCACTTTTCAAAGCTGCTTTGTGAGTACAAGACTACAAGATGTTGATGCGGGGTGTTCCCGGAAAGGCTGTACAATATATCCCTACAAAAGAAAATGGGGGAAAAGACCCACCAGATATCCATATAATGATATTCAGCCTTTTAAACCCCAACATTCATAGCTCATGTAGTGTAAACACTGTGCAAGATACGAAGCACACTGGAAAAGTCGCTCTGGGGAACCCCTCCACAAGTGGAAATTGCCAGTGATATCCATACCATAGTCATTTCAAGAAAGTTTGCACCAACCACTCTCCGTATCAGCGGGGAAAACCTTTCGAGACTTATTGATCTCCTCCACAAGGAATAACGTTAATTCATTTTGGGGAACGGGGGGTGTCAATCTCTGATTCAGTTTCAAAAGGGAAGGGTACAGGGTTGCCAGTCGCGGTTGTGTATTTATGCAGTGAAAACCATGAAACAGGATTAGCCTGGCCATATTAAGTCCGTGGCTTGGATATTGCTGTGCCTTTCTAAATATTTGTCCATCTGAGAGAGTGCAAGCGAATTCTGGTATTGATTTTCAGGTTTTAGACAGCCTTTTGCGGGCGTCATCATTCGCGTCACTTCCTTCCTACACCATTGTGTCTGCTCCCTACTTTCTTATTGCTTGGTTCAAAGTGGCTGATCATTCCTACCATTCCCCATGCACTTCCTAAGCCTGCAATTACACTGGCAGTCGCAGTTGACAAGGGTAGAACGCTGATAACTGTGGACTAAGTTAACCTATGCCTTTGCAACTTGTTTGCTTTAATAAAGTAAGCCTGGTAGTCTGGTACCGGACCTGCTCCTTTAGCTCGAACACGACCGGATCCGTACGGGGGGGGGGGGTATCCTTGTCATCCGTGTCTAGCCAAAGCGGATTGTTCAACGAGCGGAAGTTTCTGGTCAGCACTGGCTGGTCAGTGTTGTGAGAGCTTGAGGCATTGGGTTCGGCGACCTGCACACGGGCAGGAACAGTTCCATTCCGAGGAAATGGGGAGGCAGAATCGGCGCATAAACTATAAAGAGCAGTACAACTCCAGCAAGTGATAACAACGAGAAGCAGCTGCAAGTTTGTGCTTGAAGGCTTACTGGCTTTGGCAAATGCAAGCACACGTTTTGCGCCCCATCTCTGACCTGACAGTCTAGAAGCCTGAAGCTCGTCCTTTTGGGAACAAGTGCTTCCCAATGGTGGCCTTGAATGTCACACGTGCTCATGTAGGAGGCGTGGCGTATGATGTGGATTTCTTGACAACGGTTTCTGCTGCTTCGTAGCAAAACAAAGTCCTTTATTGTTATTATTATTATTACTGCTTTAATATTTACTGCTAATTCAGAGCGTTTACTACTCTAAGGGCTTCTTTCCTTTCCTCCAAGGTAAGCTGTTTTTACGGTGTCACAGTGTCAGTTGGGTAACGTGTTTGACAGCAGGGTGTAGTTCCCTGCTGCAGGAAGCTGCATGCCAAAAGGCACGAGGGCAACGGACTGGAGAGCAGTGGCAGCAGATGAAGAGGCGAGAGAGAGGGCCAAAGCTGCATTTGAAAAGCACAACAGTGACAGCGGCAACCTGGATGTTTTGGAGAGGTGCAGGCGCCTGAATGAATTCCTGTCCAAGGCAAGTGGGGTTTAGAAACAGGACAGCCTCAGCTGAAGCAAGAGCGTCACACACCCGCTATACGCACACACACACACACACACACATACACACACAGACATATACACACATACACACAAACACACACACGTGCACACACACATAGACACACACACGCATACACACACATACACACGCATACACAAAGACACACACACATGCATACACACATGCACACACAAACACACACAAACACACACAAACACACACATACACACATGCGCGCACAGGATTTCATGAAGCCTGGGCAGGGGGCCAACAAAGCTGAGCTGCAGGAGATCCTGGCACTTCTAAGTGCTGGGAACACCAAACGCCCTGCCTTCTTGGACAAGCCTTCCATTTTTCAATCAACCCCCTCTAACATTAAAGCTGCAAAACGTTCTCCAGCACCAGCAGCTGTGCCAAATATTCCTGGCTTTGGAGGCTTAGCCGCTCTGGGAGATTTTGACGCGGACCGGTTGCTGGATTTAGTTGATATGGATGATGAGGGGAGCCAAGGGTGAGATTTTTGGGAGAGGGCATTGGAAATTTGGTGTTAAGTGTCAACTTTTGCGCTGTTACTTATGCACACGAGATGTGAGCTTCAGCGTGTATTGCTTCAGAGGATTATGTTGACAGGCAGGCCCAAAAACGTGTGAGGTCATTTTGATGTTTTGATAAAAGAGAACGCGCGCACACACACACACACACACACACACACACACACACACACACACACACACGCACACACACACACATACACACACACATACACACACACACACACACACACAAACACACACACACACACACACACGCACACACACACACATACACACACACATACACACACACACACGCACACACACACACGCACACACACACACACACACACACACACATACACACATACACATACACACACGCAAACACACACAACACTCACGAGTTGTTTGCTTCAAGATTAAGCATCAAATTTTACATTACACTTAATCGTTCCGTTTATGTTGCAATACCTCAGTTATTCTGCCCCTCTTTGACCTGCTTCGGGATTCCCCCCTGTGCAGCGTCTGTGTCATTTAGCTACTTTCTCTAATATCTCAGCTTGCATTCAATATGTGAGCAAATGTTTGGCCATCATGGCAGTTGCCCTCCCAGGATGATTGTGTTTTTGCAATGGGTCATCACTAATGACTCATTAGCGTCTTACCAATTATAGAACATGCACGACTTTATACTTAATCAATTTCTGTCTGCTGCAACATTCATCTAATTAAGGAACAAATGTGCGCAGATTTTGTGTGTGCCATGATTAGAACATGCCACCCGACAGACGTATATGAGCCCTCCAGCTCTGACCGCACATCCTCTGTCTTAAGCGTCCCCATTTCGCATTTGCTTCCCGTTTAGATCAGCTCAAGTCGTACAATCTCCACAGCCTTTCAGCTCTGACTGCATGCCCTCTGTCTGAACCTCTCCAATCCATGCTTGATTGCTTACCACATTTCATTTAAGTTTGACTTGTGCAAAAGAGCAAACTTTTTCATTTAAGTATGACTTGTGCAAATGTATGGCGGTATGATATAATTTGATTATGACATGTGCAAAAGTATGACAGTATGATTTGAGCAAAAGAGCAAACTTTTTCATTTAAGTATGACTAATGCAAACTGCAGGCCATCTGCCCGACCCTCCAGCTCTGACCGCACATCTTCCGTTGGGAGTCGTCCCAGCAGCACCAGTGCCAGCGCAGCTCCTCCTATTGCTCCTGAAGAAGTGGATGACCTCATTGGTGAGATCCATCATTCTTTTCATGAGCTCCTGTACTCTGCAAAGCGTTCATGGTTCTTGCTTCAGAGTTTGATAAAGGTAGCAATGGACCTCCCTTTCCCACATGCTTACGCAGGAGACCTGTAATGGTTCAATGGCTCTGGGGAAATGTGCTAATGATTGCATGCTGGTGGTTACAATGGCACATTGATATAATTAGAGGCAAGGAAGGAATGCGATAGCCTTGCTTACTAGCACTCAAAGCTTGATGTCACCATTCAAGTATTTGTGCGCTTGTTTACCAATCGTCCACAGGGTTGGCCAGAATGGTGCATGTTAGCTTGCATGACTCTGAACTCTAACATGCCCTGCCAAAGTATATCACACAGACCGTGCATGCTGAGCACTAGCCATGTAACAGAACGCATGAAGTCGTCCTTGACTTCACAATCGTTTGCAGGGCTGCTCAACGTCGACGCTCAGCTGACAGATCAGCAGCAGCGGCAGTACCGACACCGACAACAGCAGAGAGATAAAAAGGAGCAGAACAGTGACTGCAGGGAGCAGCAGGAGGAAGAGCAGCGGCAGCAAAAGCAGCGGCAGCAAGAGCTGCAGGAGCAGCAAAAGGCTGCTGAAGAACAGCAGCAGCAGCAGCAGCAAAAGCAAAAGGCTGCTGAAGAACAGCAGCGGCAGCAGCAGCAGCAGCAAAAGCAGCGGCAAGAAGAGGAGCAGCGGCAGCGTTTACTAAAGCAGCAGCAACAGGAGGAGCAGCACCGACAATTGCTGAAGCAGCAAGAGGAAGAGCAACGGCAGCTTGAGGTGAAGCAGCAGCAGGAGGAAGAGCAGCGGCAGCGGTTGCTTAAGCAGCAGCAGGAAGAAAAGCAGCGGCAACTTAGGAAGCAGCAAGAGGAAGAACAGCAGCGGCAGCAGCAGCTGAAAAAGCAGCAAGAGGAAGAACAGCATCGGTTGTTAAAGCAGCAGCAAGAAGAAGAGCAGCGGCAGCGACGGCTGCTTGAGGCAGTGTGTTTAATTCAGTCTGCTGTGCGAGCATTGCACGGTCGGCGTGCACACACTCGTTTGCGCACTCTGTATGCCCTCCGTCGTGCCCAGGCTGCACGTGCGATCCAAGCTGCATGGCGGGCCTGGTCCTCCGTACCCGAAAACGTGTGGAAGCTGCGCCCCCTCCGTGCCACAACCAGTGCTCATAATCAGCACCGACCCCGCCCTGCCAGTGCTGCTCCTGCCTCTCTGTCACAGCTGGTGCATGTGCGGAGTCAGGGCGACCAGCGCTTGGCCCCCCGGGAGTGTTGCAACGGCAGTGGTGGTGGGGGTGGGAAGGGAGAGGAGGATGTAAGAGGGCGGAGGGAACCTGCGCAACGAACGGTATCCGGCGTGCATGCACGCAGCTGCACTGTGCGCAGGGACGAAGTGAAGCAGCGAGGGGATGTGGCGACACGTGCGGTGATGGCTGGGAGCGAACATAGGAGCGGTGCTGCTGCTATTGAGGCAGCACGTAGAGGGTCCATAGTTTGATTATTTCCCTAACAATCCCATTGTCTACGTCCTGTGCCTGTTGTGATGGTGCGGCTCTTCTGCTGGGGGAGCTTTACTCCTTGCCTTATAGTGGGCACACGTCTCTGGAGACCAAAACTCCTCCAAGGAGCATCCACACCATCCTATTGGGATTGGGCGGCACCATCTACAACATTCACACAATAGATTTTCTCAAGGACTTGGTTCTTATTTCTCTGACAGTTAAGAAACTTGCTTCCAAGCTCTATACGCATTATTTTTATTATGCTGCTAAATTTGTCCGTACCAAGCGCAAACTTTCCAGTACTATCATTAGCTCTTATCAGGAGCCAGTTTCAGGTCAAGTCTGCAACCCTCCTGTTCCTCGTATTTTTCTTCTCTTTTTATGGTGAGGGAACTTTACGGTACCCAGTACTAAAGTGGCTGCTTTCCCTTGACTATTGTGGGGAGTGGTTTTTACTGCTCGTGCTTTCATTCCTTTAAATAAACTGACGGCCATGATGGCCAATGAAGGATTTGATCCTACAGAGGCAGGATGAAGCCAGGCAGCTGCTGGGCAAATGATTATTAAAGCGATCCAACAAGGTACACAGGGTGCCTGCATGCTAGCACAGGCAGATGTAGGGAGTCGTGCAACATTGGTACAACAAGGTGTTATACGCCCTTCTGAGGAGACACATGTAGGAATGATTCCAACCTGGCTCTTACCTTCCAATCTCAATGCGCAACAGCGGAAATTCAACAAGCCAGATGCGTTCATATTTACTCCGACCCAGCAACCAAGTTCCAAACGAAACCCAACAAACATGTATCAATAATAATGCATCAAGAGTAGCCTGTAATAACCTAGCTGATGGCCTTGCCAATCCATAACCCCTGGTCCAGGCCTGTCGGACAGGCAGTGAGGACACTAGACCGCAGAACCAGCTGACTTGGAGCGCTGCGCAGGAACACCACAAAGGCCCCTGCTCCACCCTTCAAGGAGGGGCCTCCGTTACTCTCCACACCATCCTTTTGGGAGTGGGTGGCACCATCTACAACAGTCACACGCTGGAGCTTTTTAAAGAGCTGGGTCCTGTTTCTCATAGAGTTAAGAAACTTGCCTTCAAGCTTCATGTTCATTCTGTCAATTACGCTGCCATCCCAGTCCATATTAGACATGTCCTTTACAGCACTATTATCAACTCGCATCAGGAGACGGTTTCAGGTCAAGCCTGCAACCCTCCTGATCCCCATTGATTTTTCCTTTCCTTTTCGCGGTGGAGGAGCTTTACGGTACTCGGTACCAAAGTGGCTTCTTTTCCTTAATTACTGTGATTTTCACTGCCTGCATAGTTTTTCTTTGTTTCCTTTTTACATACATCCTGGCAAAAATTCCCTGATCTATATTGATACAATAATTACCCTTGGCGTGGTGGGGGGTTGCCTGGTGCAGGTGTCAGCCCCTGCATGCTTTGTTATCATTACCGGCAGACCTTTTCTTACCCTTTCATTTTGTTTCTGTTCCTTCTTTTTCAATCCTCCGCTCCTCCTCTGAGTCTCCCTCTCACCCGCCCAGTGTGTACTTCTTTAAGGTCTCTCCTCCCTACATCCTTATTCCATTTCACTTTTGATCCGGGGGGTTGCAGAAAAGGAAAGGACACTTACATCATGATGCCATGCATAAAGGACCTTCGGCATCACTCTAGTGGGAATTGCAACGATTATAGGAAGCCTCACAACATCCCAAACAGACAATATAGCTTATTTATAATTAGCTACGATAGGGATCATAACCAGTTAGTTCCAAAAATACTTGAATACCAGTTGAAGAATGACTTCAACCACAATTCAACCGCATTTTTCAACTGTGGCCTTCTGTCTGACGAAGTGGCACCCATCATACTGATACTGGGTTCCAAAAAAGATAAGGCTACGCTGGAAATGTTAGCACGTTCAGCGTGATTGAGGGCTATTCGCCAGACTGAAAACTGGGTTTATGCGAGGATTTATGCACACCAATTCATGCACACCGCGTGCTAAAAGCATGGGTGACCATATGAATGCCAGGAATTCAGTGCAACAACATACCCGTCAGAAAACTTCACTTGAAATGTGGTGCGGCGCAGGCAGTCACGCTTGCCAATCACCCGGGATACAACAGAATAGGAACATGCTGGTAGTAGAAACACACACACATACACAACATAATGCATGTAGTATAGAATCAACGTTGACTACCACCCTTGATAGGACGCTATTCATGCTGGTACCAACTCGGCAGTCCTAAAACTTCCCTCAGTTAACCTGACCCGAAAAGTATGTTGCAACTAGCGAGCCGCCTTCTTCCCCCTTCCCCCATCTCGTAGGCTGCTCGCAGCCGGTCTTCCTTGAACCACTCTGCCTGCACCACAACCATGCTCTAGCTGCGCACATCGTTGCACCACAACCATGCTCTAGCTGCGCACATCGTTGCACCAAATGCTCTCATCGTTGCACCATGCTCTAGCTGCGCACATCGTTGCACCACAACCATGCTCTAGCTGCGCTCATTGTTGCACCACAACCATGCTCTCGCTGCGCACATCGTTGCACCACAACCATGCTCTAGCTGCGCACATCGTTGCACCACAACCATGCTCTAGCTGCGCACATCGTTGCACCAAACGTGTGTGCAAACCGCAGAGCTCGCACCAAGTGGCGACTGCCCTCCCGCCAAGCCTGCGCCAAAACGTACTGTGCTGCTTATATACAGGCCTCCGCATCTCTGCCAAAGTGGGAGGCGGCGGCAACAAGAGCAGCACTGCATTTGGAGACGGCTCACAGTGACCTGCACCAAATAACTCATCTCTGCCGGACATGCACGCGAGCTGACCCTGTCCACTGTCCATCAAGCACCCTGGGGTCTGCTGTGTCGTTTCACTTACACTACACTGACACATCTTACAGCTGCAAATCCTGACCCTAGACACACACTTTTACACACTATTACACACACTTTCACACACACACACACACACACACTCACACACACACACACAAACACACACACACACACACAAACACACACACACACACTCCGCACAAATAATGCCAGAGCACGTGCAAGAATGGACCACAACACAACACCTACACACACACACACACACATACACACACACTTTACCAGGCACTTGCACCCTTTCTTACAAGGTTAAGTGTGCCACACACACACACACACACATCCACACATACAACTTAACACACACAACACACATGGCCACGTACAAATCGGCCCCAAAAAGCTGCTGCTGCTCATGCATGTGTAGGCACGACAGCCTGGGGCCTGGGGACACAATCTGTATTGTGTATCTGTACAAGGAATGCACCATATCTGTGTCATAATTCTGTACCCTGGGCACAACGCATATGCGTTGTGCGTCCACAAACGAGACACACTGCGGCGCAATACAACTGTGTTGTGCGTCTGAGGACGAAAAAAATACTGAGGCTTAACACATCTGTGTTAAGATCAGAGGACAAGACACACTGAGGCTTAACACATCCGTGTCATGCGTCAAAGGACAATATGAATACTGAGGCTCAACACATCTGCGTCATGCGTCAGAGGACAAGACACACTGAGGCATAAGGGTGCGAGCTCAGAGTTTCCGCAAAAGACTCCGCCTGTCTTGTTCTGTTTGTGCTGCGGTCTTGAACTTCATTGTGGAGGGGCCGGCCTGAAAACGTGTGTGTGTGTGTATGTGTGTGCATGTGTGCGTGTTTGTGTGTGTTCTTGTGTGCGTCACTTTGTTGTGGTGGGCTGGCCTGAGAATGTGTGTGAGTAAGCGTATTTTTGTGTCTGTATGTTTTTGTGTGTGTACTTGTGTGCATGTGTGCGTGTTTGTGTGTGTTCCTGTGCTTCTTGTGTGTGTGTGTGTCTGAGTGTGTGTGTGTGTGAATTGGTAACATCATAGATAGCCCACACTCCACATTGAATAATGGGCATACGCCTCAGTCCGCACCCCACCATGTGCATGGCGGTTAGCTCGTGCGCAGCTTATCCACACGACAGACAGACAGCCCCGCCCCCTATGTACTTAAGGGTAGGGTTGGCCAGAACCATACAGTGTACATACGGTATTTCTGGCAGGGAAATCATCAAATATACGGTCATATACAGTGTGCATATACGGTTCTGGCCAACCCTACTTAAGGGGTATTCACCCCAACCCACGACTCACCTTGTGCATAGCAGTCTGTTTAGGGGTTCCGCGCATTGATGCTGACTGCTGTATCCCTGGAGAGGAGGATCTGGGGATGTTACTGGCGGTGTTTCCTTGGGGGGCGGGGGCCTTGCCAGTGGTAGAGTGCCCAAAGACAGACGAGTTGTTCCCATGGCGGATGTGTTGGTTGTTACTGCTCTCGTCCTCGGAAGACTGCTCTGCTGGTGCGGGGCTGCACGCACACATAGCGTGGGTGTGGGTGTGCATATTTGTGTATATTTGCGCATTTGTGTGTGTGTGTGTGTGTGTGCGTGTCTGCGCGCACGTGTGTGTATGTTTGCGCATGCGTGTGTGTGTGTGTGTGTTTGAGTGTGTGTGTCTGTGTGTCTGTGTGCACGTGTGTGTGTATGTTTGCTTGTGTGTGTGCACGTGTGTGTGTGTGTGCGTGTGTGTCTGTGTGTATGTTTGCTTATGTGTGTATGCTCTGGCTTAAACTTGCTGATACCAATCACACAGGGAAGACTGCAAGCTTGGTCCATGGCATTTCTGCATAACTGTTATTTGATTCATGTGCTCACTTGAACTAGTCAAAGGCACACCCAAGCCACTTCTGCACTTTCTATGACTTAATCAATATGTTCATATAAAATTGGCTTTCAATGCTGCCGCATGAACGGGTTTGTGCGAGCTCACTTTCGCTCGCAGAATAAGGAAAGCATAGTTGGGCAGGCCACACACACACACACACATACACACACACACATACACACACACACACACACACACACACACACACACAAAGACACACAGTGCTACGACTTCAAAATTTGGAAATCCTCAACTAGTGCATTAAAGCAACCATCCACGAATTGTGACCTTTTCAAACGCACACACACACACACACACACAAATACACAAAGGCACGAAAATACATGCTTACATACACGCACACACAACTACTTGCACGCAAATGCATGTTCACAACCACATGCACGCAGATGCATGCCCACACAGACACTCATTTCTTCCGCAATCATTTAAACTTACGCTCTCCTGACAGCTGAAGAGCCATTGCTGTTTCTCTCGCCATCTTCAGAGAAGCGGCTACGACCGCTGCAGATCAAGTGTGTTTCAGGATGAGAATGTGCGGGTGTGTATGTGTGTGTGTGTGTCTGTGCGCGTGCATGCTTGTGAGCGTGCGTGCATGCATGCGTGTGTATGTATGTGTGTGTGAGCACGTGAATTTGTGTGTACTTGTCTGTGCATGCGTGTCTGTGCGCCATTGTCACAAATCCATAAAGGGTGCGATAGACGAACAAAACTGCACAGCCCAATCGTTCAGCCTTGGGCGCCCTCAATACCGCTCACCCGTTCCTTGTGCATTCACAACCTCTATACACAAAGCACGATGCAAAGGATGGGCTTTTGGTCCAACCGCTGGACAGCTCTCAGCCATGGGTGGCCCTTTCAGTGAAGTTGCACGCACAAGCTCTCTCTCACACACACACACACACATGGGTGGTACACTTACACACGCACACTTACACACAAACATGAGTGGCCCTTTCAGTGAAGTTGCACGCACAAGCTCTCTCACACACACACACTTACACACACACTCACACACACATGGGTGATACACTTACACACACACATGGGTGGTACACTTACACACACACACACACACTTACACACACACATGGGTGGCCCTTTGAGTGAAGTTGCACGCACAAGCTCTCTCACACACACACTTACACACACACATGGGTGGTACACTTACACACACACACACTTACACACAAACATGGGTGGCCCTTTCAGTGAAGTTGCACGCACAAGCTCTCTCACACACACACACTTACACACACACATGGGTGGTACACTTACACGCACACACACATGGGTGGTACACTTACACGCACACACACATGGGTGGTACACTTACACACACACGCACATGGGTGGCCCTTTCAGTGAAGTTGCACGCACAAGCTTCTTTGCAGCCCAAGGAAAACAAACGTACCAGACCGGTCCATCCTTTCCTCGATTAACGTGAAGAGCAGCTCTACGGCTGGCACAGCCAGTTGCCAGTTGTCCTCCCTGCCTAGTGTGCGCATGACTCTAACTACTTTCACACATGCGCGCACACACTCTCTCACACCCACCCACCCACACATGCACGCACACACTCTCTCAAAGCCACCCACCCACCCACCCACACCCACACCCACACACACCACACACACACACGCAAACACACACGCACGCTCACACGCAATGTCCTCCCTGCCTAGTGTGCGAACGACTTTAACTACTTTAACACATGCACGCACACACTCTCTCACACCCACACACCACACACACGCGCGCACGCACGCACGCACGCAACGTTAACCCTGCCTAGTGTGCGCATGATTCTTATTACTTTCACACATGCACGCACACACGCACACACACACACACACACACACACGCACGCACGCACGCAAGCACGCACGCCACGCCACGTTCTCCCTGCCTAGTGTGCGCATGATTCCAAGTGGTGCTTGAACTGAACACGGAGGTGGTGGTCCCTCTTGTCCTCTCTTGTCCACTCTTGTCCACTCTTCGCCGAACCGACCCGTGTGCCATTTAACAACTCACCTAGTAGACCTCCTGGCGCTCCCTGTGTACGACAATCGCCCACTTGCACTGTTGTTTGTGGGGTTGCGCAGCCTATGCGACACGGAAGCGGCTGGTTCGTCATCGTAGTCATCAGTCTTGCCAAACACGCTTGGCATGGGGTGCTCCGAATCACACTGTACTTGCACGTGTGTGAGACAGAGAGTGTGTGTGTGTACTTGTGTGTGTGTGTGTACGTGCAAGTACAGCAACGTGTGTGTACGTGTGTGTATGTGTGTGTGTGAATGTGTGTGTGTGTGAATGTGTGTGTGTATGTGTGTGTGTGTGTGTGTGTGTGTGTGTGTGTGTGTGTGTGTGAATGTGTGTGTTCAGAGCACACGTAGACCTTGCAACCAGCATCACGCACACACATAACCACATGCATGCGCACACCCACATACACGCACGCATACACACCCTACAAAGGTCACCAGGTAATTGTACTTCTTCTGCGTGTTACATCACAGAAGGTTTTTATGCCTCAAAGCTCAGCATCAGTGAGCTGCTCAAGCAATGCCCATTGCGTTGCATACAAAACATCCCTCAGGACAAAGCAGCAAATCCTGCAGCTTGACCGCTACCCATTGCAGTGCAAACAGCGCATCCCTCCCTCAGAACAAAGCAGCAATTTCTGCAGCTACGCCATGACCCATTGCAGTGCAAACAGTGCGTCCCTTTAGAGCAAAGCAGCAAAATCTGCGGCTACATTAATAACCCATCGCAGTGCAAACAGTGCGTCCCTTTGGGGCAAAGCAGCAAAATCTGCGGCTACATTAATAACCCATCGCAGTGCAAACAGTGCGTCCCTTTAGGGCAAAGCAGCAATTTCTGCAGCTACGCCATGACCCATTGCAGTGCAAACAGTGCGTCCTTTTAGAGCAAAGCAGCAGTTCCTGTGGCTACGCTATAACTAGAATTGGCCAGGACCATATATATATACGGTGTATATACGGTAATTTTGGCAGGGGAATCACGAAATATACGGTCATATACGGTGTATTTATACGGTTCTGGCCAACCCTAGCTATAACCCATTGCAGTGCAAGGAGCGCATTTTTCTCAGTAATGAGCACCCCTGAGAAGCATTTTGCTGTGCAGCAAGCTACTGACCTGATCAAGCAGCGCACCCTTCTACAACATATGTAAGGTTGGCCAGAACCGTATATGTACACCGTATATGACCGTATATTTGGTGACTTCCCTGCCAATAATACCGTATATACATCGTATATATATAATTCTGGCCAACCCTAAACATATGGCCTTACAGGCAAAGTAAGCTCACCTCAGAGCTCACCAAGCAGAGAACTCTACAGATCCACTCTAATTGCTGCAGAGTAGATGGCAGCACATTACTTTGCTACTGTACACTGCCACTGCACACTGGCACTGCACACTAACACTGCACACTGACACTGCACACTGACACTGCACACTGCTACATACTGTACTTTTAGCGGGGCAACT
>Ga0307942_1001118_pt1 | contig 20836 bp, 22 predicted proteins | sample OrgLakmetagen175_FD_201846 | JGI IMG/M metagenome (GOLD analysis project Ga0307942, IMG submission 201846) | Saline water microbial communities from Organic Lake, Antarctica - #175 | ecosystem: Environmental > Aquatic > Non-marine Saline and Alkaline > Saline | place: Antarctica: Organic Lake... | reverse complement strand
TGCTAGCTCTGCACGTGAGATGGTGTTGGTTATACCCATGCCTTTTGGGTTTACATAGTGGGAAACATTTAAGTGAGGGTGGTATACGCCTGATCTGGTGTCTTGCCCTATTTTATTCTTTTGGAGGCTGCCATCAGTGTAAGTCCAATCCCGCCAATCTTTTACCTTACGGGTTGGCTGGAGCTGTTTTGGGGTGCTTCGTCGATATAACAGTAATTATGAGGTTGGTCAGTGCTAATCAGCAGGGCACTTGTTTTTTGTGTGCATATGCAGTTACTTTATTGGCTCTTGCTTGTGCCTCTCCTGCTCCTGTGTGTATATACGTGTGTGTGTATGTGTGTGTGCTTGTGGGCTTGCCGTGTGAGTATACGTGTGTGTATATTCAGTTATTTTTTGGCTCTTGCTTGAGAATCTCCTGCTCCTGTGTGTATATATGTGTGTGTGCTTGTGTGCTTGCCGTGTGAGTTTACGTGTGTGTATATTCAGTCATTTTTTCGGCTCTTGCTTGAGCCTCTCCTGCTCCTGTGTGTATATATATGTGTGTGTACGTGTGTGTGCTTGTGTGCTTGCCGTGTGAGTTTACGTGTGTGTAAATTCAGTCATTTTCGGCTCTTGCTTGAGCCTCTCCTGCTCCTGTGTGCAACAGCCGTGTGTGTGTGTGTGTGTGTGTGTGTGTGTGTGTGTGTGTGTGCGTGTGCGTGCGTGCTGACAATACTGGAAATTTGTCTGTTCACCTCCTTTGCTTGCCATTTGATGCGTTTATGGCGTGCACGTTTGAAATTACACAGATCTCACACTGCATCTAGGAAAGTAACATTGAAAATAGTAGAAAAAGGCAACCATCAAGCGTAGCATTCCATGCAATTATACGATGCAACACAACATGCAATCCACCATGAATCCTTAGCAGTCCCTCCTGGTCTTGAAGACTCCAATATGTGGGACTCACTAAGTGTCTCATGATAACAGTTTGAGATCAAAGAGGATTGGATGCCAAAACGTGGGACTCACTGAGTGTGTCATGATGATAGTTTGAGATCAGAGAGGATTGGATGCCATAACGTGGGACTCACCAAGTGTCTCATGATAACAGTTTGAGAACAAAGAGGATTGGATGCCAAAACGTGCGGCACATAACGTTTCCCATGCTCATAACTTGATATTCTAAGCAAGTTGGATGCCATGATGTGGGACTCATGACGTGTCCATGATAAAAGTGTGTGAGATCTGATGCCTAGTGCAGGCCAGAATTAGTTCAGACATCACTCGGGAATGCATTAAGCAGAATGCGGATAAACCTAGCCTGTCCATTGTCCAACACCACATTCCACCCAAAACAAAATGTACGCAAGTGGTGATGACGTCACAAGCATAGATCAAGGAAACCTTGAAGTCACTGTCAGGCAGGGTGCTCACCCTACCAGACGGACTTAAACGCAACCCCAAACAGTCTAGCCCGGCCATGGACCTCTAGGCTTTCAGGGCAGCTACCACTATGTCGGCACGTTGTATGCTACCTACAAGTGTTCCAGGCATGGCAGCTACACCGCAGATTTGATGGCCTGCAACCAACGTACAAAACTGCTTCCTTCTGCCTCATGACAACCTCTCACCAGTCTCTCCTGGTCGGGGGGGTGCAGCAGCATGCGCTGTGTGGCTCTGGCAGTGCAAGTGAGGGGGCGCACAGGCTTAGGGGCTCGCCGCTGCTGCTCTTTCTGCCGCTGCAGCTGAGAGCCGCTGTCACAAGCCACGCCATCTAAGCCTAGCACCCCAAGGCTGCAGCCCCCGTGTTGGTGTCCGTGCAGGTGGGCGAGGGCCTGTGTAAGGAGAGAGGCGGGTCATTGAGGAACTGGTATGTGTATGAATCCTGGATGCTGTTGGTCTTGCATTGAGGGTTCTTGCATGTGGGCGAGGGCCTGTGTAAGGACAGAGGTGTGTCATTGAGAAACTGGTATGTGTATGAATCCTGGATGCTGCTGGTCCTGCATTGAGGGTTCTTGCAGGTGGGCGAGGGCCTGTGTAAGGACAGAGGTGTGTCATTGAGAAACTGGTATGTGTATGAATCCTGGATGCTGCTGGTCCTGCATTGAGGGTTCTTGCAGGTGGGCGAGGGCCTGTGTAAGAAGGAGGCGGGTCATTGAGGAACTGGTATGTGTATGAATCCTGGATGCTGTTGATTTTGCATTGAGGGTTCTTGCAGGTGGGCGAGGGCCTGTGTAAGGACAGAGGCGGGTCATTGAGACACTGGTATGTGTATGAATCCTGGATGCTGTTGGTCTTGCATTGAGGGTTCTTGCAGGTGGGCGAGGGCCTGTGCAAGGACAGAGGCGGGTCATTGAAAAAATGTTTATGGTGCATGGGTCCTATCGATCTTGCATTCAGGGTCTGTGCAGGTGTGTGAGGGTGTGTGCAGGTGTGTGAGGGCCAATGTTAAAATAAAGTGAGGGTGTGTGCAGGTGTGTGAGGGCCAATGTTAAAATAAAATGAGGGTGTGTGCAGGTGTGTGAGGGCCAATGTTAAAATAAAATGAGGGTGTGTGCAGGTGTGTGAGGGCCAATGCTAAAATAAAATAGGAACGGTGAGACACCGCGTGAATATATCCATGCAGGTCAGGGTTGGATGGTGTAGAACCAATCAATGTGTTGGACGTTTGTGTTGGTGAATAGATGAAAATTGTTCCTCGATGTGGGATGATGTGGGAAGCGCTGCTCATTGCCTACTAGGTGGTTTTCCTTGACTAATTTTCCACACATGAATGAGAGTTGCTACCCACACACACTACACAAATACATACACACACGTGCACACACACATGCACACATACACGTTCATCCACACACACGTGCACACACACACACACACGTGCACACACACATGCACACACACGTGCACACAAACACGTGCATTCACACACATGCACACACACGTGCACACAAACACGTGCATTCACACACACACACACACACACAAACACATGCACACACACGCGCACACACACACACACACCTTGAGCAGTAGGGTCACCCCATCACAGCCCAGCGGGTTGTTGCACAGCAGCAGCGTGTGGAGCTGGCTCTGTCCCCTCTCCTTCTCTTCTTCCTTCTTCAAAAACGCAGCCACCCTCTGCCTTCCCGCTCCCTCTCCTTCCCCAGTCTCCTCTTCTCCAGACTCAGTGTCGTGCTTGTTGTGGTGGTGTTGATGGTGTAAAGCAGAGGGCTGACGCGGTTGAGGCCGTTGGTTTGCTGCTAGGGTGGCAGCATGCAGGAGTGCCTCTGGGGATGGCTCCAGCTGTCGCAGACCAGTGGCTAGGATGGTGGCCCCTGAGAAACTTATAAAGTTGCTGGAGGCATCTGCGTGTGTGTGAGTGTGAGTGCGTGTGTGTGTGAGTGTGAGTGTGAGCGTGTGTATGTATGTGAGCAGATCAGGTCTGGGTTATGGCTGCAGCATGTACGTGATGGCTCCAGCTGTTGTAGACCAGTGGCTAGGATGGTGGCTCCTGCCACACTCAAACAGTTTCTGGAGGCGTCTGCGTGTGTGTGAGTGTAAGTGTGTGTGTGCGAGTGTGAGTGTGAGCGTGTGTATGTGTGTGAGCAGATCAGGTCTGGGTTATGGCTGCAGCATGTACGTGATGGCCCAAGCTGTCGTAGACCAGTGGCTAGGATGGTGGCTCCTGAGACACTTAGAAAGTTGCTGGAGGCATCTGCGTGTGTGTGTGAGTGTAAGTGCGTGTGTGTGTGAGTGTGAGTTTGAGCGTGTGTATGTATGTGAGCAGATCAGATCTGGGTTATGGCTGCAGCATGTACGTGATGGCTCCAGCTGTCGTAGACCAATGGGTAGGATGGTGGCTCCTGAGACACTTAAAAGGTTGCTGGAGGCATCTGCGTGTGTGTGAGTGAGTGTGTGTGTGAGTGTGAGTGTGAGCGTGTGTATGTGTATGTGTGTGAGCAGATCAGGTCTGGGTTATGGCTGCAGCATGTACGTGATGGCTCCAGCTGTCGTAGACCAGTGGCTAGGATGGTGGCCCCTGAGACACTTATAAAATTGCTGGAGGCATCTGCATCTGCGTGTGTGTGAGTGTGAGTGTGAGTGCGTATGTGTGAGTGTGAGTGTGAGTGTGTGTATATGTGTGTGTGTGTGTGTGTGCAGATGAGGTCTGGGTTAAGGCTGCAGCATGTAGGTGATGGCCCTAGCTGCCGTAGACCAGTGGCTAGGATGGAGGCTCCTGCCACACTCAAACAGTTTCTGAAGGCGTCTGCGTGTGTTTGTGTTTTGTGTTTTGCGTGTGTGTGTGTGTGTGTGTGTGTATTTAAACAAATAAGGTCTGACATAAGGCTGCAGCATGTCTTTTGTTGCCATAAATCATCGGCTAGGATGGAGGCCCTGAGACACTCGAGATGTTGCTGGAGGCGTCTGCGTGTGTGTGTGTGTGCTTATGGGTGTATGTGTTTGTGGGTGTACGTGTGTTTGTGTGTGTGTGTGTGTGTGTGTGTGTGTGTGTGTGTATGTGTGTGTGTGTGTGTGTGTGTGTGTGTGTGTGTGTGTGTGTGTGCAGATGAGGTCTGGGTTAAGGCTGCAGCATGTAGGTGGTGGCCCCAGCTGCCGTAGACCAGTGGCTAGGATGGAGGCTCCTGCCAAACTCAAACAGTTTCTGGAGACGTCTGCATGTGTTTGTGTTTTGTGTGCGTTTTGTAATTAATCAAATAAGTAGGGTTGGCCAGAACCACATATATACGGCGTACACACGGTATTTTTGGCTTGAAAATCACCAAATATACGGTGTATATATACGTATATATACGGCTCTGGCCAACCCTACAAATAAGGTCTGACATAAGGCTGCAGCATGTCTTTTGTTGCCGTAAACCATCGGCTAGGATGGAGGCCCTGAGACACTCGAGATGTTGCTGGAGGCGCCTGCGTGTGAGAGTGTGTTTATGGGTGTATGTGTTTGTGGGTGTACGTGTGTTTGTGTGTGTGTGTGTATGCGGGTGTGTGTGTGCTTGTGTGTGCGTGTGTGTGTGTGTGTGTGTGTGTGTGCAGATGAGGTCTGGGTTAAGGCTGCAGCATGTAGGTGGTGGCCCCAGCTGTCGTATCCCAGTGGCTAGGATGGTGGCCCCTGAGACACTTGAGGAAATTCCTGGAGGCGTCTGCGTGTGTAAGTGTTTTTATGGGTATATGGTATATGTGTTTGTGGTGTACATGCATGTGGATGTGTGTGTAAACAGCTGAGACCTGGGATACGGCTGCAGCATGTAAGCAATGGTTTTTGTTGCCGAACACCATCGGCTAGGATGGTAGCCCTGAGACACTTAAGAAGTTGCTTAATTGCACTCATGAATCGAACTACTTTTCTGAGCTGCACAGATGGTGTCATATGGAAAGTTTAGCATTTTCACTAAACACGTAAGGTATCGAAGCTGGCAATCAGTCGAGTGGTCTGTTCCTATAAGGTGTGTTTGCCGGCCTGTGCATGTAGCTGTGGCTGTGTGGGGGTTATTCTGGACCTGCACAAACTTCAAGGTGTGCTGTGAGAGGGCCTCTGTTACAGATGCATTTAGTATTTTGTAAGATGTGAGCATTTAGTGCATCCCAACATTGAAGGCAGTTTGCACTTCTCTGCGAATTGTGCATCAAATGCATCTTGTCATTAAAGGCGCACGTACAGCTTCAAATACTGTGAGCATGCTGTCCGCCAAACCGCCGAAAACAAGTGGTGCCTGACAAATAATGTTGAAATGAGCTATGGTGGGTCTTACTTATGGCGCATGTGTAGAGTTGGCAAGAACCATACATACATACGTATATACGGTGTATATACGGCATTTTTGGCAGGGAAATCACCATATATACGGTCATATACGGTGTGTATATACGGTTCTGGCCAACCCTACGCATGTGGTAGGCATCTGTGGTGAGCTGCGCCAAGGCTGAAACAGCGCCATCAAAAAAGGGTGCGACCTTCTGGACAACGACATAGAAATAATATATGTACACCGTATATGTACACCGTATATTCGGTGATTTCCCTGCCAAAAATACTGTATATACACCGTATATATATGGTTCTGGCCAACCCTAGAAATAAGCCACGGAGGGTCTTACCTAAGATGTGCAGATGCTGGGACTGCGTGACTAGCTGCGCCAAGGCTGGAGCAGCATCATCGCAGAGGGAGCAATCCTTGAACGACAGCTCGCGCAGGGTGGTGTTGCTGCCCATGCCTGTAGACGTTGCATTCACATGTGAATGTTTGCTTGTTTGTGGTGCAGTTGTAAAAGGTAATGAGTAGAGTTGGCCAGAACTGTATATATACACCGTGTATATTCACCGTATACGACCGTATGTTTAATGGAACCCCTGCCAAAAACACCGTATATACAACGTATATATATGGTTCTGGCCAACCCTAGTTATGAGAGCATTGACACAAGGAGCAATCCTTCAGCAAAGTTGGGGCTGTTTTTCCTGCCCATGCCTGTAGGTAGACAGGGCAGGGCGTTCACATGTAAATGTAATGTTTCTTGCTCTTTTGTGGAGGGTTGAATGGTTATGGGAGCACATGCACAAAGATGGTGGGACAAATGCACAGGCTGGTGTTGTTGCCCATGCCGTTAGGCATTGTTGTTTGCTTACAGAGCACAATTAATGCAGGAACGCCACATGCAACGCTGCTTGTTGCTCCCCTAACAAATCCGTTCCTTTAAAACGAGGTTTTAATAATGACCAGTTTTCACACCACCACCATCTTTAGGTAGTAATCTCTAAGGCAGAGTCTGTCTTAACGGCACTGTGGACTTAAGTTTGTTATTGTGTGTGTCAGGCATCCAGCGTAAGATCATAAGGACATAGATTATAAGGACTGTTAAGCATCACAATCAACCAAATTGTGTTTACACTTCAGGCCACTGGTAACTGGCCTCTACCCCTTAGCGAGCAAATTGCAGTAGGTCGAGCTTCAATTTTGCATTTTAGTATACCACACATTATGACATGCAGCTCGTCATGCATTTGCATTTTGCATTTGCAGTGTACCACGCATTATGACATGCAGCTCATCATGCATTTGCGTTTTGCATTTTAGTGTACCCTGCATTACGACATGCAGCACGTCATGCATTTGCATTTTGCATCTGCAGTGTACCATGCATTATGACATGCAGCTGTCATGCATTTGCGTTTTGCATTTTAGTGTACCCTGCATTACGACATGCAGCTCGTCATGCATTTGCATTTTGCAATTACAGTGTACAATGCATCACAACATGCAGCTTGTCATGCCCATTCGGTCCCTCCCACCTTTGGCAAAATGCTTCATCCCTGCGCCCGTGAATGTATTCTGGGACAAGTCCAAGTGCGCGAGTGGGGTGTTCTGCGCAGCAGTGCCCAAAATCACAAACACAGAATGAGCAGTTCCTCCTTTTGCGGTGATAATTCACTTAAAGCCATTAAAAAAGGTTAGATCAACATGCACTTTGACTTGTACTCTTTGCACAGACCTACCATCGGCTACTTTCAGCATTTTGGCACTTCTATAACCAATGCTTATTCAACTCATTTCGTCAAGTCATCTGGCTTGAATGCGAAAGCAAAGTTTCATTATACTTCAGTGCCAAGATTTGGCAGCCATAAACAAACGAGCACGCTTACAACCTTGTTCATAAATAGGGTTGGCCAGAACCAAATATATACGGTGTCTATACAGTATAATTGGCAGGAAAATCGCCAAATATACGGTCATATACAGTTAAATATGCGGTTCTGAGCCAGCCATACACACACATCACAACACACAACGCCAGACAGACAGACAGACAGACAGACACACACAAGCACACACCTTGCTCACCACCCTCCCAAGCACTGCCAGGCCATCGCTGGTAATGTCACACTTTGACAGCCACAGATGCGTGAGGCGCTGGCTGACCTCCAAGCCCTTGGCCAAGCTCTGACAGCCAATGTCCTGAAGAATGTGTTCACACATGTTCACGACTGAAGTTGCTAGTAACAAACCACATATGAAAAGGCAGCTTGGGAGCATCTTCGGTGCACACCCTTGGCCAGGCTCTGACAGCCAATGTCCTGAAGAATGTGTCCACACATATCCACGACTGGAGTTGCTAGTAACAAACCACACACAAAAAGGCAGCTTGGGAGCATCTTCGGTGCACACCCTTGGCCAGGTTCTGACAGCCAATGTCCTGAAGAATGTGTCCACACATATCCACGACTGGAGTTGCTAGGAACAAACCACAAACAAAAAGGCAGCTTGGGAGCATCTTCGGTGCACACCCTTGGCCAGGTTCTGACAGCCAATGTTCTGAAGTGTGTGATTACACGTCTGCGATGCAAGTGACTGAGTTGCTAGCGACAAAAGGCAGGTTGGCAGCACCCTGGATACCAAGCCCTGGACTAGGCTCTGAAAGACAGCTTCCTTAAACATGTCGTTACAAATGCCCCCGCAGTGGAAGTTCCTGGCATACGTCACCCAGACGCTGAGCCTAGCAATTTGATGACCCAATGTCACTCAGACACGCACATTCTTGTAATAAGAAAATGACACACAGAGACTCAGACATTTGTTAATTGACTGTATAAGCATATCCGCTTCAGGCTCGTGGCAGTATTGAGACGCACAAGGGTTGGCCACCCAGACACGCAATAACCTGTGGAGGACAGCCTGACAGGATGAGGCGCCTCAGCATCAGGCTTGCTTCCATAACCTACTATGCACCCAGTGCCACCCAAACACTCATATACCTGCAGTGGACAGCCTGACAGGTTGAGGCGCCTCAGCTTCAGGCCCATGTCGGGATGGAGCAGGGCCCCTAATTTGTCAGAGGCCCAAGCGCCAAAGTATGGGCAGTGGGACACGTCCAGCTCCTGTGTGTGCGTGTGTGTATGTGTGTATTTTTGGTGGGTTCTCTGCCAAAACTACCGTATACACTGTATATTTATGGTTCTGGCCAGCCCTAATGAAGAGGGGTGCAACATGTGTTTCTTAAGCGGACCACCCTCACACAGCGCACCTTGAGGCGTGTCTTTGAGCAGCAAGAGTGTGAAACAATCACACTCCCATTTCCAACCCTCCTACCCTCCTACCCTCCTACGCTCCTACGCTCCTACACAGCGTCCAAACCACTTGCAAGGACAGCTGCACAACCTTTTTTTGTGTCCCACCAACATACTAAAGTATACAGTACAACCTTGAGGCGAGTGCAGGATCTGAGCAGCGACAGTGCAACGCAAATCTATGGAATATCTCCTACTCAGCATCTCTCCTTGCTTTGACCGTTAAGTCTCACGATGTGCTCTTGTATACGAGTAAGCGCGCCTTGAGTTGTGTGCAAGTTCTCAGGAGCACTAGCGTGAGGCATACCGCACTCTCATCTCCGAACAAATCCCCTATTTGTAGGGTTGGCCAGAACCATATATATACGGTGCATATACGGTATTTGTGGCAGGGTAATCACCAAATATACGGTCATATACGGTGTATATATACGGTCCTGGCCAACCCTACCTATTTGCACGCAGAGCTGCCCTTTATAAAAGGCCTCCTCATTTCTAATACAGTTAGACATGGACGCACCTTGAGTTGTAGAGCTGCGCGACCCTTTTTGAAAGGCCTCCTCGTTTCTAATACAGCTAGACATGGACGCACATTGAGTTGTACAGCTGCACGACCCTTTATGAAAGGCCTCCTCGATTCTGATACAGCTAGACATGGACGCACCTTGAGTTGTAGAGCTGCACGACCCTTTTTGAAAGGCCTTCTCGTTCCTAATACAGTAGACATGGGCGCACCTTGAGTTGTGTGCAGGTCCTGAGGAGCACTAGCACGAGGCAACTCACGCCCTCCCCCCCCAGGCATCCCCCCTTAGCGTGCAGTGCTGTGATGGGAGTGAGGCTGCAAGGGTCAGCTGCCTGCGTGAATTGTGCGTGCGCTTGGAAATGAAGCAAATTGTGCTGAGCCATACTAGGCGTGCAGTGCAGTGCTGTGATGGGAGTGAGGCTGCAAGGGGCAGCTGCCTGCGTGAAATGTGCGTGCGCTTGGAAATGAAGCGAATTGTTGTCAGGCCACACTTGGCGTGCAGTGCAGTGCTGTGATGGGAGTGAGGCTACAAGGGGCAGCTGCCTGCGTGAATTGTGCGTGCGCTTGAAAATGAAGCGAATTGTTGTCAGGACAGACTTGGCGTGCAGTGCAGTGCTGTGATGGGAGTGAGGCTACAAGGGGCAGCTGCCTGCGTGAAGCGTGTGTGCGCTTGGAAATGAAGCAAATTGTGCTGAGGCATACTAGGCGTGCAGTGCAGTGCTGTGATGGGAGTGAGGCTGCAAGGGGCAGCTGCCTGCGTGAATTATGCGTGCGCTTGGAAATGAAGCAAATTGTGCTGAGGCATACTAGGCGTGCAGTGCAGTGCTGTGATGGGAGTGAGGCTACAAGGGGCAGCTGCCTGCGTGAAATGTGCATGTGCTTGAAAATGAAGCGAATTGTTGTCAGGCCACACTTGGCGTGCAGTGCAGTGCTGTGATGGAAGTGAGGCTGCAAGGGGCAGCTGCCTGCGTGAATTGTGCGTGTGCTTGAAAATGAAGCGAATTGTGCTGAGCCATATTAGGCGTGCAGTGCAGTGCAGTGATGGGAGTGAGGCTGCGAGGGGCAGCCTGTGTACACCATGAGCTAAAAAACGAAGGAAATTGTGTCACACTTGGCCTGTTATGATGGGAGTGAGAGTGTGCCACACTTGGCCTGTTATGATGGGAGTGAGAGTGTGCCACACTTGGCCTGTCGTGATGGGAGTGAGAGTGTGCCACACTTGGCCAGTCGTGATGGGAGTGAGGCTACAAGAATGGAAACTGCCTTAAAAGAAGGAGTCTCAAAGCCTGTACACAAGCCTGTGCAAAAAAGCGAGCATTAGGGACAAATCCGACTAGTGTTTCCACTTGGCTCATCTTCTGAAACATTGCCAGCGAAGGCCAAAGAGAGTACAGCAGATTTTTCCAGCCTGGTATTAAGCACACTAATCTGTGGTTAGAGGTGATTACGTCAGATGTGCGTGTTGTGTGTGTGTATGTGTGTGTGTGTGCGCGCGTCAGCTACAAGAATTTGAGCACAAAGGTGTGTGTGGTGTGAGACATGATGAAATGGAGGTGTCTGAAAGCGGGTAACACTCACACCCACCTACAACAGGCAATGAGCAGTGCTCTTAACCAAATATATATCATCTGTTTGCATGTTTCTAACACGCACGTGACTTACGGATAATTGAAATCATAGTGAGCCTATTTGCCCGCACATAAGGGAGTAATGAAGGGGCTCTTTGCTCTAGCACATAAGGGTGTAATGAGCACATAAGGGTGTAATGAAGGGGCTCCTTTTGTGGCACATAATAGTGTAATGAGCACATGAGGGTGTAATGAAGGGGCTCTTTGCTGTGGCACATTAGGGTGTAATGAGCACATAAGGGTGTAATGAAGGGGCTCCTTCTGTGGCACATAATAGTGTAATGAGCACATGAGGGTGTAATGAAGGGGCTCTTTGCTGTGGCACATTAGGGTGTAATGAGCACATAAGGGTGTAATGTGTAATGAAGGGGCTCTTTGCTCTAGCACATTATGGTGTGATGAAAGGGCTCTTTGCTGTGGCAGGGCTCTTGGCTGTGAACAGGACTTTGCATGCTCTTACCTGCTTCGATTGTTGCAGCGCCTCCGTCACTATCTCTAGGTCTGCTTGCCCGAGTTTGTGGCAGCCCAAGGCTAGGTCTAGGAGTGAGCTAGAGATGGCCTGTGCCTGCGTGTGTGTGTGTGTGTGTGTGTGTGTGTGTGTGTGTGTGTGTGTGTGTGTGTGTGTGTGTGTGTGTGTGTGTGTGTGCGTGTGTGAATGTATAAACATGTGCACGATTGTGCGTGTGTGTGTGTAACTGTGTGTATCTGTGTGTTTGTGTTGTGTTGTATTTGTGTTTGCATTTTAAGTAATTGTCTGTAGCAGCCCATGAACAAGGCCTGTGTCGGCCTTTGTGGTGTGTGTGTGTGTGTGCGTATGTGTGTCAGCCCTTGTGGTGTGAGCCATGATCGCTTCATAAGCACTCTGTGCTTGACCATATCTTTGTGCTTCTGCAACACATTCCATCATGTGCAGTTGCACAATCGAAAAGACTGGGCTGTGGCATGTCAGATTAATGAGGGAAGTAGAGAGGGCTTCCGTCAATCTGTAGACTTGGAATCATATTACAGATCGTAGGTTGAGGAACAACTGCGCCTGCCACAAAAACAATGCACGATAAATCAGACGAGCTGTGTATTGATCCGCTCTGAACAGGGAAATGCACTGAGCCAATTACATTGAGCCATTTACACTGAGCCATTCGCACTGAGCCATTCACTCTGAGCCATTCACACTGAGCCATTCACACTGAGCCATTCGCACTGAGCCATTCATACTGAGCCATTCACACTGAGCCATTCACACTGAGCCATTCACACTGAGCCATTCACACTGAGCCATTCACACTGAGCCATTCACTCTGAGCCATTCACACTGAGCCATTTACACTGCGCCATTCACACTGAGGCATTCACTTTAAGCCACAGATGCAAGTGTGACACACTGTCCTGTTGCTCTGTTTGATGGGTAATGGAGTATGGTAGGTAGGCAGGGTGGGCAAGGTGATCGTATGTAGGCGAGGTGATCTATGGTGGGCAAGGGAGTATGTAGGCAAAGTGATCTATGGTGGGCAAGGGAGTATGTAGGCGAAGTGATCTATGGTGGGCAAGGGAGTATGTAGGCGGAGTGATCTATGGTGGGCAAGGGAGTATGTAGGCAAAGTGATCTATGGTGGGCAAGGGAGTATGTAGGCGGAGTGATCTATGGTGGGCAAGGGAGTATGTAGGCGAGGTGATCTATGGTGGGCAAGGGAGTATGTAGGCAAAGTGATCTATGGTGGGCAAGTGAGTATGTAGGCAAGGTGATCTATGGTGGGCAAGGGAGTATGTAGGCAAAGTGATCTGTGGTGGGCAAGGTAGTATGTAGGCGAATTGATCTATGGTGGGCAAGGGAGTATGTAGGCAAAGTGATCTATGGTGGGCAAGGGAGTATGTAGGCGAGGTGATCTATGGTGGGCAAGGGAGTATGTAGGCAAAGTGATCTATGGTGGGCAAGGTAGTATGTAGGCGAATTGATCTATGGTGGGCAAGGGAGTATGTAGGCAAAGTGATCTATGGTTGGCAAGGGAGTATGTAGGCGAGGTGATCTATGGTGGGCAAGTGATCTATGGTGGGCAAGGGAGTATGTAGGCAAGGTGAAGTGTGGTGGGCAATGAAGCAAGGCTGGCTGTGCGTTGAGCTTACCTAGGAAATGCACCCTATTGCAGCATTGAGCTTACCTAGGATTTTCACCGTATTGCAGCTGCAAGTCTGACACACTGCCTGCTGCCCTTCAAGGACGGTGGGCGATGGGGCAAGGCTGCCTGTACGTTGAGCTTACCTGAGAAATGCGCCGTGCCACAGCTGCAAGGGTCACGCGTTGGACCTTGCCCTTTTTGGGTGCAGGGCCAGCCAGGAGCAGCTGCTTCAAGCGCGCGGCCAAGTCCTGTGCATGTGGAGGCAGGGGGTAAGTGCAGTGCACGTGGTTGTGGATGAATGCACTATCGTGTTTGTGAACAAGTTTAGTGAGGAGCAGCTGCTATAAGCGTGCAGCCAAGTCCTGTGCATGTGGAGGCAGGGGGTAAGTGCAGTGCACGTAGTTGTGGATGAATGCACTTTCTTGTTTGTGAACAGGTTTAGTGAGGAGCAGCTGCTTCAAGCGTGCAGCCAAGTCCTGTGCATGTGGAGGCAGGGGGTAAGTTTCATCTAAAATTCAATGTAACATGCAATCATAAGGTTAGTGGATGCAATCTCTTGTTTGTGAACAGGCTTGGTGAGGAGCAGCTGCTTCAAGCGCATCGTGCACCGAGTCCTACACACATGTGTTAGTTTCTATGGGGGGCTATATGCAGGGAGGCAAATTCCTATGCTTGTGAACGGGCATTTTGTTGCGATTGTCAGAAGCGACCACAAGTCTGCAAACAACTGCGGACAAGCCAGAAACTAGGATTGAAGGCAGGTGCGCTGCACTCAAAAAAGTGATCAATAGGGGCCTTGTAACAGCACAACAATAAGTAACTGGGCTTTGAAGTAAGACGGACGAAGCTAAAGGCAGAGGGCCACACCATGCTGGCAAGGGCAAGCAGGCTGTAAAGGGGTAAGATAAACAGAACAAGATAATGGTTAAAGTTTATTGATACGTGCATGCACGCCATAAATGATGAAATGGAAGATGGAGACTGTGTTCCAGTCACTCAACATGTACAAGCACACGCACATGCATGCCAGCGGTGTCGTTCTCCAATGTCCACTTTTCGGCAAAGCTGGCCACCAGCTGTAGAAGGCCATCCTCCAGATCCTCTTCAATCCATGCAGTGTCCTCCAGACACTCTGTGTGTGGGCCAAGGGTTGGGAATAAGGCACAGTTTTGAAAGCCATGCCATCCCACTATCGATCCATGCAGTGTCCTCCAGACACTCTGTGTGTGGCCAAGGCTTAGGAACAAAGCACAATTTGAAAGCCACGCCACCCCACTATCAATCCATACATTGCTATCCAGCGACCCTGTGTGTAGGCCAAGGCTCGGGAACAAAGTACAGTTTGTAAGCCACGCCATATCAATACAGATCCTTGCAGTGAGTGCCCTCCAGAGACTCCGTGTGTGGGTTAAGGGATGGGAACAAAGCACAGTTTGTAAGCCTCGCCATATCATTACAGATCCTTGCAGTGAGTGCCCTCCAGAGACTCCGCGTGTAGGTTAAGGGTTGGGAACAAAGCACAGTTTGAAAGCCACGCCATCCCGTTACCAATCTATACAATGCCCTCCACTTTTGTGTGGGTTAAGGTTTGGAACAAGACACAGTTCTCAGTCACGCGATATCATTACATATCCTTGCAGTATGTAGCGTATCGCTCTCCCGAACTTTAAACAGTGCCAGGACAATCCTAGTGTGAACAAGCAGCGCAGCTTTAAACTGCCATATTTGCCATTCAGCGACTCTTAAATGCAAGGAGAGGTAACGGCACTGCTGTATATTTCTTCTGCAAGCCGCGCCACAAGCTGTCATGCCTCGCCATTGCTTGAGCGCATGAAAGAAACCACAGCTGCCTTTCAACACGTACCTTGTTTGCTTCACGCTCAACACTTGCTACTTTAGTGCAGCTGTCGATCTTTTTAATTGATTTATTTGTTGGGACCTATAGGTTGAGCAGCCATGCCAGGCTGTAGGCCTTTGTAATCCAAACTAAACTTCAAACCTAAATTTTAACACTTGCTACGCAAATTTTCAACTACCTCACACAGGGTCTAATTCGTCTGCCTACGAGCAGTATTCCCCACAGACAACCCACACCTCACTGCCTCATAAAACATAACTCACCTAGCTCACTGCGCCTTCTGGCTATGGAGAGCTTGATGCTGTCAGTCGCCTCTCTGAGCACCTCTTGGGTGGAGAGCATGCTTGGTTGTCGTAGCGTGGCTCTGCTCACTGTTTTACAAAAGAAGTGTGAGCAGCAATGTCATTGCAGAGTGGGTGAATTGAGAAAGAGATCCCGTGGTTCTGCTGCAGTGTGGATCTGCTCACTGTTTTACTGTGGCAGTGTGAGAAGTAATGTCATTGCAGAGTAAGTGGATTAAGCAAATATATGATGGGCGTACAAAAGTATCTATTGGATTGAGGAAGAGCCGCGTGTGAGTCTGCTGCAGGGTGGCCCTGCTCACAGTTTTGTCAAGGAAGTGCGGAGCAACAATGATCTTGATAAGCGTGGATGCACACTGGTGTAGAATGGCGTCTGTTTAGTAGTTTGAGAACGAGTGCATTTTGGACTGACTTTTACACACAGACAGCAAAACTAAGAATGGGTTGATAAGCGTGGATGCACACTGGTGTAGAATGGCGTTTGTTTAGTAGTTTGAGAGCGAGTGCATTTTGGACCGACTTTCACACACAGACAGCAAAACTAAGAATGGGTTGGTATGCGTGGATGCACACTGGTGTACAATGGCGTCTGTTTAGAAGTTTGAGAGCGAGTGCATTTTGGACTGACTTTCACACACAGACAGCAAAACTAAAAATGGGTTGGTAAGCGTGGATGCACACTGGTGTATAATGGCGTCTGTTTAGTATTTTGAGAGCAAGTGCATTTTGGACTGACTTTTACACACAGAGCAAAACTAAAAATGGGTTGGTAAGCGTGGATGCACACTGGTGTATAATGGCGTTTGTTTAGTAGTTTGAGAGTGAGTGCATTTTGGACTGACTTTCACAGACAGACAGCAAAACTAAGAATGGGTTGGTAAGCGTGGGTGCACATTGTATATCAGAGCAGAGTCTGTACACTAGACAGAGGAAGAGTGACTAAAAAGAGAAAGAGTAACTAAAAAGAGAAAGTGTAACTAGACAGCGGAAGAGTAACTAGACAGCGGAAGAGTAACTAGACAGAGAAAGAGTGACTAAACAGAAGAAGATTTAACTAGACAGAGAAAGAGTAACTAGACAGCGGAAGAGTAACTAGACAGAGGAAGAGTAACTAGACAGAAAAAGATTTAACTAGACAGAGGAAGACTACTCTGCAGCGCTCTGACTCAGATCGCAAACCTACGCTGAGAGCACGATGCGCTCAGTCAAAGCTAAGCTGAAATTGAGCGAACGGCTGGTCAGGCACCCTACCTAGGACAGGTACCCTACCTGATCTGCTAGGAGATCGGCTGCCCGCCCTACTTAATGGCCGTGAGTCTAGCTCGTGCACAATCTGCGAAAGTCAAGACATCATGTTTAGTCTGGTGGTTAGATGGACAAGTTTGCACTTTTCCAGAGTGGGCCAAGCTCAGTGAGACAACCGCCATTGCTAGTTGTGTGTGTGTGTTTGTGTGGCATTGCTAGGACTCGTCGGTGCTCTTTCCGTAATGCACGTTGGATTTAACAGCAGCCTGTACCTGCTCTTTGCTCAGCATTCAGACTTTATGTAGAGAATAAAATGTGTTTAACGTTTGATTACTAAGCATGGCTCTTTTTGGGTACCAAATTATTGCACTGCGCTTTTTTGCTACGTGCAGACAGATCTTTGCAAGCGTGACATGGTGAGTGTTTTCAAGAGGTAACAAGTGCCTTGTGTAAGTTATAAAAGCACCAACGGCCTATGTTTGCTTTTTGGTGTTTAATAATATGCTTAATGCCAGGATCCCAACCACACCGTAAAATGACGGCATGACAATTTAGTCCTTAATCTTGTATCATAAATGATGTCACAAGCTTTGCCTGCCTCTAGAGTGGGAGGCTTGCCGGGAGTGAGGTTGGCCGTGTATGCACAGACTTTTGCTGGAAGAGTGGCACACGTACACAGGTTTGATTGCCACTCAGCATACAGCATCTAAGTACAAAAATGTGTACACAGTGCATGCACACAGGTTTGATTGCAGGTCAGCATTACAGCATCTAAGTACAAAAATTGTACACAGTGCATGCACACAGGTCTGATTGCCACTCGGCATCACAGCATTTCAGCACACAAATTCCTCGACATTTTTAACAATAACTGCTGCAGACTCTGCTTAACTAAAAAATGCAGCCTTGCAAAGCAACCCAGATGCACACACACTTATAGAGTTAGTCCTACTTAGCATCTAGCACGTCTCATGGCTACTTGGTACATTTTGACAACCTTAATCACCTTGGAAATTTTGCAGACATTTGCTACGATCTGTGTTACTTGTAACAGGTGTTTGATGGGGCACGTTTTTAAAATGCCTGTACCAAAGTGTCAAACATTTCAGTGCCGCAATGTCATATTGGGTGCCTGTACCAAAGTGTAAAACGTTTCAGTGCTTCTATGCCACCTTAGATGCCTGTACCAGAGTACCAAACGTTTCAGTGCCTCAATGTCACATTAGATGCCTGTACCAGAGTTTTATTTACTTGTATTGATTGAGTAATTAGAATTAAATAATCCACCGCCATCTCACGATGCAAACGTAATAGAACCAAACGTCTCAGTGCCTCAGAGTCACCTTAGAAGCCTGCACCAGAGTACCAAACGTTTCAGTGCCTCAGAGTCACCTTAGATGCAAACGTAATAGAACCAAACGATTCAGTGCCTCAGAGTCACCTTGGAAGCAGACGTAATAGAACCAAACGATTCAGTGCCTCAGTGTCACCTTCGATGCAAACGTAATAGAACCAAACGATTCAGTGCCTCAGTGTCACCTTAGAAGCCTTCACCAGAGTACCAAACGATTCAGTGCCTCAGTGTCACCTTAGATGCAAACGTAATAGAACCAAACGATTCAGTGCCTCAGTGTCACCTTAGATGCAAACGTAATAGAAGCAAACGATTCAGTGCCTCAGTGTCACCTGCTGCCTGCGGCGAAGTGATGTGACGGTTTTGGCCAGAATTTCCAGGGCTGAATCATCGTCGTCCTGCCTTTGATCTGTTGGAACCTCGTACTTCTGAATGGCAGGAAGTGGTGTCAAAGAGTGTGCCGGATTCAGCAAAATTGAGAGCGTAGCATAGTGGCACCATGGTGTTTCAAGTTCAGCATGCAACAGGATTGAGAGCGTACAATAGTGGTATCATGGTGTGCCTGATTCAGCAAAATTAAGAGCGAACAATATTGGCATCACAATGTTCCCACATTTTGTGCACAACAAACGCAAAGACCTCACTCTCAGTTCATTTTTGATGTTTGCCAAAAACGGCTCCTGTTGAAGGCATAACCACCTTTTTCAAGGGCACCCTCACTCGTGAATGTCAAAATCTACATTGATCGATTCAGTCATAATGCCATTACTCTTACTAAAGACCTTCAGGCCTTCAGTACACGATACAAGATACAAATCAAGAACATGCTGAAAGAAGCACATATCTCAGCAAGCAGCTGCGTTTCTTGCTATGGCAGCCTGCTGCACAGCAGGGGGCTTTTGTGCGACAAGTGGCAGCATTCCATTGCAAATTAATTGTCAACACTGACAAGCTGGGCTGCAGTCACTGCCATGTGAGAAGTCGTCGTACAAATGGAGATCTCCAACACAATCAGTGGAGGGCCAGCAGGAAGGTGTTGTTAAGGAGTAAAAGGCACAAGCTGCTTTCCATGAAGCAATTGCATGAGTCATGACCACCCACCTGGGTGCTGAATGGCTGGATTCTGGGACTTTTTCTTGTGAGCTGGATCTGTGTGAGCATCAGAAGCAGGTGTTAAAAAGGCCATAAGATATGCCTTGTGTGTCTTGCTGTCTCATATGGCTTGCTATCTCAAAAAGGCTTGCTGTCTTAGATGGCTTGCTGTCTCACATGCTCATTGGTTTGCTGTCTCATATGCTTATACGGCTTTCCTTGACATATCTCATACGACTTGCTGTCATTGGCTTGCTGTCTCGTATGCTCACATGACTTGCTGTGACAGCTCTAGAGTACAGACGACATTGCCGGACCAACAAAGACTAAACTCATGTCAGCTTAAAATTGGAAAGGTTTGGCCACATCCTGTATTTTGGATTGTGCTTCCAAAGGAAGCAAGCCATCAATTTGCTTATTTCATGCACGAGCATAGCGCAACACGCTTTTTATTAAGTCGATTTTATGTGAGCATGTGCAAATATTAATCTGAGTATTCTGCTCTGCTTTTCAAAAAACTGTTGCGGTCGTTTCTTTCCCCAAATTGAACGTATTAACCTCTACTCGCATTCTATTCGACAGAGAGCACACACTCACTCTATGACTCTCGCTCTCTGAGCTGCTGCCCCCCCTACAGCTCTCGCTTACGTCCCACTGGCTGCTCCCTCTACTGTGGCACGGAAGTGTCAGGGAAACTACGTGGTGAGCATATAGAATATAGAGCAACGAGGAAAGTATAGGGATTGGTTTCAATACTACGTCACACTGGCTGCTCCCCCTACTGTGGCATGGAAGCGTCAAGGAAACAAAGTGGTGAGCATATAGAATATAGAGCAACGAGGAAAGTATAGGGATTGGTTTCATAATTATGTCACACTGGCTGCTCCCCCTACTGTGGCATGGAAGCGTCAAGGAAACAAAGTAGTGAGCATATATAATATAGAGCAATGAGGAAAGTGACAGGGATTGGTTTCAAGATTCAGCTGCCCAGTCTGCTGTCACCACTGATCCTGTTACGTGCCAAGAACATGCACGGGATGAGTAACAAGGATATTGAGCTTGATAACCATATTCCTTCTGTTGCCCTGCTCACATCGCATGTCGTCCTTGCTTTGGACATACACATTAGCACGCACTGTGCTGTCGTACAGAAAATGCGTCAAACAAGTGGCAAGGAAGTGGCCAGCATGAAGAAAAGGAGGACACAGAGACAAAGCATGAAGAAAAGGAGGACACAGATACAAAGTATAAACCTGCTGAGCTCGGTGTAAAATGCATGAAAATTCGGGTCCTTGTAATGCAGCAAAAGTGATATGCTACTCCTTGGTAATACATCCCCTGGCTACTGCATCTCGCGATGCAAACCGAGATGAACTACATGAATCGAACGCAGAAGCCTGAGGTAGCAACAAGCAACAGCTAAAGACGCGTGTGTCCACCGGACAAGCATTATGAGTGTGCACTTTGAGGCACAAATGGAGTTTGACGTCAGTGGGTTAGCTTGGGTACTAAAGCAGTTGCAACAATCATGCTTGACAGGCCCGAAACCCCTCACCCCTCACACGCGAGCACAAAAGTTGCAACAATCGTGCTTGAGGCCCAAAACCCCTCACCCCTCACACGCGAGCACAAAAGTTGCAACAATCGTGCTTG